>Ga0164296_1000070_pt1 | contig 125104 bp, 118 predicted proteins | sample GEODES057metaG_FD_113533 | JGI IMG/M metagenome (GOLD analysis project Ga0164296, IMG submission 113533) | Dystrophic lake water microbial communities from Trout Bog Lake, Wisconsin, USA - GEODES057 metaG | ecosystem: Environmental > Aquatic > Freshwater > Lake | place: USA: Trout Bog Lake...
CTGCCGTTTCGTGCGGATGTCCGACGAAGCCGGGCGCGCCGCCGGGATCGATCTGATCGAACGCGCCGCCCCCGATGAACGCGTGTTCCGCCTGCCCAGCAGCCTGGTGCCGTCGCGGCTCGACATCTTTGCGCGCACCTTGCAGAAATTGCCCTATGCGCTCGATCGCACGGTGTTCGGCCCGCAATTCGATGACGAAGCCGCCGCGCTGCTCGGCCGCGAAGATGCACTCAACCTGCTGCGGATGACCGACCCGGGCGAACGGCGCAGTTTCTTTGCCGCGCTCAATGCCGGGGCGCAGCGCGTCGGCAATGACATGGGCCTGATCGATCTGCGCAATGTCGATGCGTTCCTCGGCTATATGACCGGGGCGACCGAGGCGCGCCATTTCAACCAGATGGCCGCCACCCGCTCGGTGATGCGCAAAACCTCGGCCGACAAGGCCAAGATGCGCGGCGAATACCGCTATTTCCACGTCGTGCCCGAAGCGATGAAGCGGTTCCTGCTGCCGACTTTCGACTATGCCGAAACCGCCGATGGCGCGTCTTATGCGATGGAGCGGTTGTCGGTGCCCGATGCGGCGATCCAGATGGTCCATCACGCGTTTGACGAAGCCAGCTTTGCCACGCTGCTCGATGCCTTCTTCGCCTTCATCGCTACCCGCGAAACGCGCGCCGTCGGCGTGGCCGCCGCACGCGAACGCGCCACTGTCGAAATCCTCGGCAAAATGCACAGCCGGCTCGATGCCTTTGCCGCGATGGCCGAAGGGCAACAGGTCGATGCGCTGCTGCGCGCCGGTGGCCGCCACGGCGGGCTGGCCGATCTGCGCCAGCGCGCCAGCGCGGTGATCAGCGCGGCGATTGCCCAGGACCGCACCGATACCCTCGCGGTAGGCCACGGCGATCCGTGCCTGTCAAACATCCTGTTCCACCGCGACATCGGGCTGTTCCGGCTGATCGATCCGCGCGGCGCCGAAACGCTCGATGCGGCGTGGATGCACCCGCTCTATGATCTGGCCAAGTTCAGCCATTCGGTGCTGGGCGGCTATGATTTCGTCAACAACGCGTTGTTCGAATGCCAATTGGATGCCGGACTGGGCCTCACGCTGCGGCTCGAACGCGGCGGCCCGCCCGAATGGGCGCAGGCGGCGTTTTTGCAGGCACTCGCCGATGCCGGGCTGTCGGCGCGGGTGGTGCGCGCTTATGAACTGTCGCTGTTCCTGTCGATGCTGCCCCTGCATCGCGACAACCCGCGCAAGCTGCCGGCGTTCTGCCTGATCGCCGGCGCAATCATCGATGAACTGGAGCACACGGCATGATCCGCACCGAAAAAGTGCTGGTGGTCGATGTCGACGGCACGCTGTGCCCGACCAAGCCCGAGGGGATGGCCTATGGCGATCTGCCCGCCGATCCGGCGATGAAGGCGCGGCTCGCCGATCTGGCCGCGGTCGGCTGGCATATCGTGCTGTTTTCGGCGCGCGGGATGCGCACGCACAATGGCGATACCGCCGCGATCAACGCGCATGTCCTGCCCACGCTGATCGACTGGCTCGATCGCAACGGCATCGTCTATCACGAAGTGCGCATGGGCAAACCCTGGCCGGGCCATGACGGGTTCTATGTCGATGACCGCGCGGTGCGCCCGCGCGAATTCCTCACGCTCAGCCTCGACCAGCTTGCCGAACGCTGCGCTGCGGACTGCATCGCATGACTGCGGGCACGCTGGCGATCACCATGGCCGGGTTCGGCCGCCGCTTTGCCGATGCCGGGCATACCCGCCCCAAATACGAACTCGTCGCGCTCGATCGTCCGCTGTTCGACTGGTCGATGGCCGGGCTTGCCGGGTTTCTCGATGCCGGCTGGCATTTGCGGCTGGCGGCGCGCGCGGGCGAGGGGGCACGCGAATTCATCATGGCCCGCGCCGCCGTGCGCGGCCTGCCGGTCGATGCGGTGATCGAACTTGATGCCCCGACCGACGGGCAGGCGACCACCGCACTGCACCTCGCGCAAACCGCCGCGCCCGATGCCCCCTTCGCGGTGTTCAATATCGATACCTTCGTGGCCCCCGGTGCGCTCGATCCGGCGGCGATCCCCGCCGATGCCGCCGGCTGGGTGCCCTGTTTTGACGCCCCGGGCGATGGCTGGTCGTTCGCCCGCGCCGATGCGGCCGGGCGGATCGTCGAACTGCGCGAAAAGCGCCGGATCGCCCCGCATGCCACGATCGGGTTCTACTGGTTTGCCTCGGCGCGGCTCTATTGCGATCTCTATGCGCGGTTCTTTGCCGATGCCGGCGGGGTCGAAGCCGGCGAACGCTATATCGCGCCGATGTACAACGCGCTGATTGCTCAGGGCGCCCCGGTCTATATCGCCCATGTCCCGGTCGCGGCGATGGGCGCGCTGGGCACCCCCGACCAGGTCGCCGCGTTCCAGGCCGACCCGCCGCCCGCCGCGCGGGCCATGGCGCTGATTTAGAGAAAATCCTTCAGCGTCGTCACGAACCGGTCAAACTGGTCGTGGTGCAGCCAGTGCCCGGCATTGGCGAATTCGACCACTTTGGCATTGCGGAAATGGCGGATGCGGCCGTCGCGTTCGGGATTGCCCGCCCACGAATCCGCCCCGTTGAGCAGCAGCGTCGGGCAGGTGATCGCCTGCCACAATTCGTGCTTGCGCTCGGTCGAAATGTCATAGGGGTGGTCGATGTGGACATAGGGATCGAATTTCCAGGTAAACGTCCCGTCCTCGTTGCGGTTGATCCCGTGGATGGTCAGGTGGCGCGCCTGATCTTCGGTCAGATAGGGGTTTTCGGTCTTCATCCGCGCAAAGGCGTCTTCCAGACTGGCATAGCGGCGCGGCAGGCGGCCCGCCGCCTTGCGCTTTTCGGCGATATAATCGCGCACGCGCCGGGCAAACGGCACATCCTTCATCCGCATTTCCCATTCCGGGGTCGGGAAAATCCCCTCGATCGCCACCAGCTTGCGCACGTCTTCGGGAAACAGCCCGGCATAGCGCAGCGAGACATTGGCACCCCACGAATGCGCGACGATCGTCACCGGCGCGAGGTTCAGCTGGTGAACCAGTTGCGCCACGTCATAGACCATGTCCATCGTGCGGTAATTGCCGTCCGATGCCCATTCGCTGTCGCCATGGCCGCGATGGTCGAGCGCGATCACGTGCCAGTCTTCGCGCAGCGCCTCGGCGGTCCAGTCCCAGCTGCGGCAATGGTCGCGCCCGCCGTGAATCAGCAGCAGCGGCGGCTTGTCGGCATTGCCCCAATCGACATAGTGCAGCCGCAGCCGTTGCGAGATGAAGGTGTTCGAGGTCGGTCCAAGCAAAGTCATGCCTTGCTAAGTGGCGCCACCCGGCCGCGCTGGCAAGGGGGGCAATTGCGCATTGCCGCCAATTGGTGTTGATGGGTGCCGGGGGTCAGGCAAAGGACCGTCGTGATGAAATTGCCCGTCATTTTCGGGATATGGGCCTTGCTGGCCGGCGCTCCGGCAGCAGCGAGCGCACCCGCCATACCCACGGTCGGCTGCCCATCGGACGGGCAGACCGGCCCGCTGCCGGCACCCCGTCGCCATGCCCCCGCGCCGCATGTGCCGGCCGCAGCGGCGCAGCGGCTGGCCTGGTATGTCAGCAACAACACCGGCGGCGTGCTGGCGCCGCGCGGCTGGCACTGTTTTGAACAGTATGGGTCCGACGGTTCGGTCCTGTTGGTTACGCCGCAGCCGCTCCATGGCGACCAATTTTCCGCCACGCTGACAGGGCCGGCAGTGCAGGTCAGCTTCTCATTCGGGGATACTTCGGGACGGTTTGCCGCGGCGCGGATCGCCGCAAGGCTGTTTCCCGATCGCCGCGCCTTCGTTCAGGATGTCATGGCCGAAGGGATCGAACCCGCCAGCGATTTCCCGTTCGGCCCGTTTGCGCACGATACCGTGCGGCGGATCAACCGCTCCACCGTGGCGTTGACCACCCCGCCCCTGCTGGCGGGCATGGGCACATCATCGCGGCTGGCGCCCTCGGCCGATCCGATCCACGGGCTGGCCCGGATGGATGGCGACAACAATGCAACGCTGCTGGCGGTGCGCCTGCCCGCCGCCCAGGCCGATCTGGCCCACGCGATTGTCAGTGCGATGGTCGCGTCCTGATCGCCGGCTATTGCCCCAGAATGCGGTCAAACCACGGCGGCGCCTCGCCCGGGGCCAGCCGGTCAAGGATATTGAGCCGCCGCGCCTGGCGGGTTTCCAGCCCCAGCGTCATCAACGGCTGCGGCTGCGCGACGAACTGGCGCGGGCTCATTCCGAACAGCGCGGTAAAATCGCGGATCAGGTGGCTCTGGTCGTAATAGCGCAGCATCAGCGCCTCGGCCTCGTCACGCGCGGCCACCCCGCGCAAGTGGCTGGCCATGTCGAGCGCGCGGGCGCGGCGCAGCACCTGTTTGGGCGGTATCCCGAAATCGCGGCGCACCAGCCGTTCGAGCCGCTTGATCTCGATCCCCTGATGATCGGCCCATTGCGCGATCGAGGTGGTCGGATCGGCATAGCTGAGGCGTTCGAATGCCGCCGAGATCGGATCGGGCGGCGCGGCCTGGCACTGCGCGATGCGCGTGCGCAGCGCCTGTTCCATCTGCTGGCACCAGGTTTCGGGCGGGTCGCCCGGGTCAAACAGGCCGATCCAGTCGGGCACCGGCATGCCGATCTGCGCCGGATCGTTCAGCCGGTCGAGCAGGTCCACTTCGGACCGCCCGCCCAGCGCGCGCACCGCGCCCGGGCAGAATGCGACGCCCACGCTGGTAAAGCTGCCGCGCACCTCGATCGGCATGCGCCGCGCATTCGGCCCGAACAGAAATCCGCCCAGCGTGCTGCGAATCGGTCCGTCACGCCCGGTTGCCAGCCATTCGCCGGCCAATTGGATGCGCAACACCGGCCCTTCGGACAACAACCCGCACGACAGCACATGATCATCGGGCGCGGCGACCATCGCCACGTAAACCCGCGCGATCCACGGCGCCAGATCGGCGGCGGGGGCGCGGCTGTACGACAGTGGCTGACCATCGCGCGCCACGGCAACCCGGGCCGCCAGGCGCGGATTGCGCGCCGGCGCAACTGTTCGTTCCATGGTGTCCGCGACCCCCGCGCTGAGGCAAGATTTTGTCTCTGCGACAAATTTGCCGGACAGACCGGCTTGGTCAAGCCCTGATAGGTCCGCATTGATACGCATTTATGCAAATGATCGGGCGCCGGTCTGGCCGCTTGACCTTGCCCGCGCCGGTTGCCATGCCCGCGCCCCATGCAGCTCGACACCGAAATCGCCCTTGCCATGCGCCTTGCCGATGCCGCCGGCGCGGCCATCCGCCCCCATTTCCGCGCCGCCGCTTTCGAGCGCAAGGGCGATGCCACCCCGGTGACCGTGGCCGATCGCGCCGCCGAACGCGCGATGCGCGATATCCTGACGGTGGAAATGCCCGCCGACGGGGTGATCGGCGAAGAATACGGCATTGCCGAAGGCACTTCGGGCCGCGCCTGGGTGCTCGATCCGATCGACGGCACCACCGGGTTTGTCGCCGGCCGGCCGCTGTTCGGCACCTTGATCGCGCTGGTGGTCGATGGCTTTCCGGTGCTCGGGGTAATCGATCAGCCGATCCTGCGCGAACGCTGGCTGGGGGTGATCGGCCGGCCGACGCTGCTCAACGGCCAACCGGTGCGCACCCGGCCCTGCGGCGCGCTGGCCGAGGCGGCGATCGCCACCACCGGGCCGCACTATTTCAGCGATCACGATGGCGAACACTTCATGGCGCTGGCCGCGCGCACCGATCACAAACGCATGGTGATGGGCGGCGATTGCTACAACTATGCCATGCTGGCGAGCGGGCATCTCGACGTGGTGTGCGAATCCAACCTGAAACTCCACGACTGGGCGGCGCTGGTGCCGGTGGTCGAAGGCGCCGGCGGGGTCATGGCCGATTGGCAGGGCGAACCGCTGCGCCAGGGATCGAGCGGGCATGTCATCGCGCTGGGCGATCCGGCGCGGCTGGAGGATGTCGTCGAAGCGCTCGCCTGCGGGCATTGATGCAACTCTTGTGCCGGGCCGGGTGAACGTGCAGGGTGCGCCGACTGACTGATCCGGGGAACTTTGCATGAGCCTGCGCCGCACTTTTGTCCTTGCCGCCACGACCGCGCTGGCCGCGCTGGCGATGCCCGCCATGGCGCGCACGGTGGTGGTGCGCGCCGCGCACATGATCGACGTGATCGGCCAGCAGCGCGTCGATGATGCCCAGGTGGTGATCACCGACGGACGGATCAGCGCGGTCGGGCACAAGGGCGATGCGGTGCCCGCCGGCGCCGAAGTGATCGATCTGGGCGCCCGCACGCTGGTGCCGGGGCTGATCGACATGCATGTCCACCTCACCAGCGATCCGCGCTTCAGCGGCTATACCGGGCTGCAATTCACCGATCAGTTCGGCACCGTGGTCGGCGTCGCCAATGCCCGCCGCACGCTCGAGGCCGGCTTTACCACCGTGCGCAATGTCGGCTCGGACGGTTTTGCCGATGTCGCCTTGCGCCAGGCGATCGATATCGGCGAAATTCCCGGGCCGCGCATCGTCACCGCGACATATGCGCTGGGCGCCACCGGCGGCCATTGCGACACCACCGAACTGCCCCCCTCGCTCGATCGGCAATGGCCCAACATCGCCAATTCGCCCGACGAATTCCGCGCGCTGGTGCGCAAGATGCACAAGTACGGCGCGCAAGTGATCAAGATCTGCGCCACCGGCGGTGTCCTGTCGAAGGGCGACGCGGTCGGCGCCCAGCAGATGACGTTCGAGGAAATGAAGGCGATCGCCGACGAGGCGCATATGCTCGGCCTGCGCGTCGCCGCGCATGCCCACGGCACCGACGGCATCAACACCGCCTTGCGCGCCGGCATCGACACCATCGAACATGCCAGCCTCGCCGATGCCACCAGCTTTCGCCTCGCCCGCGAAAAGGGCGCCGCGCTCGACATGGATATCTACAACGACGACTATATCCTTGCCGAAGGCGCAAAAAACGGCGTGTTCCCCGAAAGCCTCGCCAAGGAACGCATGATCGGTCGCCTGCAGCGCGAAACCTTTCGCGCCGCGCATGCCGCCGGGGTGACGCTGCTGTTCGGCACCGATGGCGGGGTCTATCCCAACGGCGACAATGCCAAACAGTTCGCCAAGATGGTCGAATGGGGGATGACCCCGCTCGAAGCGATCACCGCCGCCACCGCCACCGCGGCGAAATATCTTGATCGCACCGCCGATGTCGGGGCGATCGCGGTGGGCCGCTATGGCGATCTGATCGCGGTCGCCGCCGATCCCCTGACCGATGTGCGTACGCTCGAACATCCCGATTTCGTGATGAAGGGCGGTGAAGTGGTCAAGGCGCCGCATTGACCCTGCCGGGCTGGCCCGCTAGAGCAGCGCCAACATCAAGAGTTGGGGGCAACCCCGACGCCAACCTGCCGGCAACCGGGCAAGGTGGCGCCTTCTGAGTCTGATTCAAAATTCGCAGAATGTGCGAATTTTGAAGGCCGCACCGGCCCGCTCCCCCACCCGACCACCCATAGGGTACTATCGTTGGGTGGTCGGGTGGGGGAGCGGGCCGGTGCGGCCTTCGGAAATTTCGGCGAAGTCGAAATTTCCGATCAAACCAGACGCGATGAAGGGGATGGGGCCGCAGCGGCAACCAAACGGAGCCCATGCCCGCATTCCCCTTCGCGTCAGGCCGCCACCAGCGCGGTGCCGGATTGCCGAACAGGATTGCCCCCGTGCCGATACGCATTGCCGACAGCCTGCCCGCCCGCCGCACGCTCGAATCCGAAGGCGTGATCGTGATGGCCGAAACCGAGGCGGCGCGGCAGGATATCCGCCCCTTGCGCATCGCCCTGCTCAATCTGATGCCCGACAAGATCACCACCGAAACGCAGATCGCCCGGCTGCTCGGCGCCACCCCGTTGCAGATCGAACTCGCCCTGCTGCGCATTTCCGATCATGTCAGCCGCAACACCGCGCCCGGGCATATCGCCGAATTCTATCGCCCCTGGGCAGAAGCGGCGGACGAACGCTATGACGGGCTGATCGTCACCGGCGCACCGCTCGAAACCATCGCCTATGACGAAGTCGCCTATTGGGACGAACTCGCGCGGATTTTCGACTGGTCGCAAAGCCATGTCCACCACACCATGACGGTGTGCTGGGGCGCGATGGCCGCGCTGCACCATTTCCACGCCGTGCCCAAGCACGCACTGGCGGCCAAGGCTTCGGGGGTGTTTGCCCACCGCAACCGCGTGCCCAACAGCGTATGGATGCGCGGGCTGCCCGACCGGTTCGACGTGCCGGTGTCGCGCTGGAGCGAAGTGCGCGAAAGCGATCTGCCCGCCAATCGCGGGCTGGTGGTGCTGGCCGACAGTGCCGAAACCGGGCTGTGCCTGATCGACGATCCGGCGCACCGCATGCTGCACATGTTCAACCATCTCGAATACGATACGCTGACGCTGGCCGGCGAATATGCGCGCGACGAAGGGGCCTATGTCCCGGCGCATTATTTCCCCGGCGATGATCCCGCCGCCGCCCCGATCAACACCTGGCGCGGCCACGGCCACATGCTGTTCGGCAACTGGATCAACCAGGTCTATCAGACCACGCCGTTCGAACTCGCCGCGATCGGGCGGTAAACGGCTTGCTTTTTGCCGCGCCCGCCCCTAAGCGCGCCGCTTCATCGGGGATGCCGCTTCAGATTCGCCTGGCCATCAGGGCTGCCACGGCGAGTTCAGGCACCCGCATAGAGGAGACGAAAATGCCCAAGATGAAGACCAAGAGCGGTGTGAAGAAACGCTTCAAGATCACCGCCAACGGCAAAGTCAAGCATGGCGTGGCCGGCAAGCGCCACCGCCTGATCAGCCACAACGCCAAGTACATCCGTCAGAACCGCGGCACTGAAGTGATTTCCGATGCAGATGCAAAGGTGATCAAGAAGTGGGCGCCCTACGGGCTCAACTGAGGAGACTGACCGATGTCCCGTATCAAGCGCGGCACCACCACGCGTGCCAAACACAAGCGGATTCTTGACCAGGCGAAGGGCTATCGCGGCCGCCGCAAGAATACCATCCGCGTCGCCCGCCAGGCCGTCGAAAAGGCCGGCCAGTACGCCTATCGCGACCGCAAGGTCAAAAAGCGCACCTTCCGCGCGCTGTGGATTCAGCGCATCAACGCGGCAGTGCGCGCCGAAGGGCTGACCTATTCGCAGTTCATCCACGGCACCAAGCTCGCCGGGATCGAACTCGATCGCAAATCGATGGCCGATCTGGCGATGAACGAAGGCGGCGTGTTTGCCGCGATCATCGCGCAGGCCAAGGCAGCCCTGCCGGCCGCCTGATCGCCACTGGACGATCGCACACCTTCGGGTCTGGGGGCGCCGTCCGCGAGGATGGCGCCCCTTTTGCTTTTGGTTGGATTTGCGCCCGAATGGCGCTAGCGGCGACAGGTCATGGAACAACTCGATCACACATTGGCGGCGATTGCCGCAGCCGACACGCTCGATGCGGTAGAAGCGATCCGGATTGCCGCGCTGGGCAAACAGGGCTGGGTTTCCGCGCTGCTCAAGACGCTGGGCGCGATGAGCCCCGAACAGCGCCAGAGCGAAGGCCCCGCGATCCAGGCCGCGCGCGAGCAGGTGACCGCCGCAATCGCCGCACGCAAGGCCGCTCTCGAAGCAGCAGCAATCGAGGCGCGGCTGGCCGCCGAAACGATCGATCTGACGCTGCCGGCGCCCGACGCGCCGGCGGGATCGATCCATCCGGTCAGCCAGGTGATGGACGAACTGGCGGAAATCTTTGCCGATCTGGGTTTTGCCGTCGCCACCGGGCCGGAAATCGAAGACGACTGGCACAATTTCACCGCGCTCAACATGCCCGAAACGCATCCGGCGCGGGCGATGCACGACACGTTCTATTTCCCCGATCGCGATGATCAGGGCCGCGCCATGCTGCTGCGCACGCATACTTCGCCGGTGCAGATCCGCAGCATGCTCAGCGAAGGCGCGCCGATCCGCATCATCGCTCCGGGCCGCGTCTACCGGTCGGACAGCGATGCCACCCACACCCCGATGTTTCACCAGATCGAAGGACTGGTGATCGACAAGGGCATTCACCTCGGCCATCTCAAATGGACGCTGGAAACCTTTCTGAAGGCCTATTTCGAACGCGATGACATCGTGTTGCGGCTGCGGCCGAGCTATTTCCCGTTCACCGAACCTTCGGTCGAAGTCGATGTCGGCTATACCCTGGTCAATGGCAAGCGGGTGGTCGGCGGCGACGGCGATGCCCCCGGCGGCGGCTGGATGGAAGTGCTCGGCAGCGGCATGGTCAATCGCCACGTGATCGCCGCCGGCGGGCTTGATCCCGACGAATGGCAGGGATTTGCCTTTGGCACCGGGGTCGACCGGCTGGCCATGCTCAAATACGGGATGGATGATTTGCGCGCGTTTTTTGACGGCGATGCCCGCTGGCTGGCGCATTACGGCTTTGCCGCGCTCGATGTGCCGACGCTTTCGGGCGGGGTGGGGGTGCGGGCATGAAGTTCGCGCTGTCGTGGCTCAAACGCCACCTCGACACCACCGCCGATGCCGCCACGATCGCCCGCGCGCTCACCGCGCTGGGGCTGGAAATCGAAGGCGTCAGCGATCCCGCTGCGGCGCTGGCGTCGTTTCGCGTCGCCCGCGTGCTCAGCGCCGAACGCCATCCGCAGGCGGACAAATTGCAGGTGCTGTCGGTCGATACCGGCGACGGGGCACCGTTGCAGGTGGTCTGCGGTGCGCCCAATGCCCGCGCCGGGCTGGTCGGCGTGCTGGGTCTGCCCGGCGCGGTGGTCCCGGCCAACGGCATGGAACTGCGCAAGAGCGCGATCCGCGGTGTCGAATCCAACGGCATGATGTGTTCGACCCGCGAACTCGGGCTGGGTGACGAACACGACGGCATCATCGAACTGCCCGCCGATGCCCCGGTCGGCACCAGCTATGCCGATTACCTCGGGTCCGATCCGGTGTTCGACGTGGCGATCACCCCCAATCGCCCCGATTGCATGGGCGTCTATGGCATTGCCCGCGATCTGGCGGCGGCCGGGCTCGGCGCGCTGCGCCCGATCAGCGTGGCGCACGATCCCGGCAGCTATCCCTGCCCGATCGAAATCCGCACCGAAGATCCCGCCGGCTGCCCGGCGTTCCACGGCCGGGTGATTCGCGGCGTGCGCAACGGCCCCAGCCCGCAATGGCTCGCCGATGCGCTCAAAAGCGCCGGTCAGCGGCCGATTTCGGCGCTGGTCGATATCACCAACTACGTCATGCTCGGCTATGGCCGCCCGGCGCACGCCTATGACCTCGCCAAACTGACCGGCGCAGTGGTGGCCCGCCGCGCGCGCGACGGCGAAACCGTGGTCGCGCTCAATGGCCGCGACTATGCGCTGCAACCGTGGATGACGGTGATTGCCGATCAGGCCGGGGTCCACGATATCGCCGGGATCATGGGCGGCGAACATTCGGGGTGCAGCGAAACCACCACCGATGTCCTGCTCGAAATCGCCTATTTCGATCCGCAGGCGATTGCCCGCGCCGGCCAGGCGCTGGCGCTGACCTCCGATGCGCGCAGCCGGTTTGAACGCGGGGTCGATCCGGCGTTTCTCGATACCGGGCTCGATCTGCTCACCGCGCTGATCGTCGAGATCTGCGGCGGCACCCCCAGCGCGGTGGTCCGCGCCGGGTCCGCGCCCCGGCCCGACAAAGTGGTCGATTATGATCCCGCGCTGGTCGCCCGGCTGGGCGGGGTGGCGGTCGCCGAATCCGAACAGCGCCGCATTCTGGGCGCGCTCGGCTTTGGCGTGGCGGGCGATGGCCCGTGGCAGGTCGCGGTGCCCGGCTGGCGCCCCGATATCGACGGCGCCGCCGATATTGTCGAAGAAGTGATCCGCGTCCACGGGCTCGATGAAGTGCCCTCGACCCCGTTGCCGCGCAGCGCCGGGGTGGCCTTGCCGACCGCGACCGCCGCGCAACGGCTCGAACGCCGCCTGCGCCGCGCTGCCGCCGCGCGCGGCCTGCACGAGGCGATCACCTGGTCGTTCCTGCCGGTGGCCGTCGCCGAACGCTTTGCCGAAGACGGTCAGGCGCCATGGATTCTCGCCAATCCGATTTCCGAAGACATGAAGGCAATGCGCCCCTCGCTGCTGCCCGGGCTGCTGCTTGCCGCCCAGCGCAACCGCGCGCGCGGCGCGGCCGGGGTGCGGCTGTTTGAAGTGGGCCGGCGCTATCTGCGCGGGTCCGGCGGGGCCAGCGCCGAATTGCCCAGCCTGGCGGTGGTCATGGCCGGCGAGCGCACCGGGCGCAGTTGGGCCCACGGCAAGGCGCAGGGCTTTGACGCCTATGATGCCAAGGCTTGCGCGCTGGCGCTGCTCGGCGAAGCCGGCGCCCCGGTCGACAATCTGCAAGTGATGGGCGAGGCGGGGCCGCAGTTCCACCCCGGCCAGTCGGCAACGCTGCGGCTGGGGCCGAAAACCGTGCTGGCGCGGTTCGGCATGCTGCATCCGGCCACTTTGCGCGCGTTTGATCTCGATGCGCCGGTGGCGGTGGTCGAACTGTTCCTCGATCGTCTGCCCGCGCGCAAGGGCGGCGGCAGCTTTGCCCGCGCCGCCTATGCCCCGCCGGCCTTGCAGGCAGTCACGCGCGATTTCGCGTTCCTGATCGACGTCACCCGCCCGGCGGGCGATGTGGTGCGCGCGGTGCGCGGCGCCGACAAAGCCAATATCGTCGCCGCGCGGGTGTTCGATGATTTTCGCGGGGCAGGGGTGCCCGATGGCCAGCGCAGCCTGGCGATCGAGGTCACCTTGCAGCCGCAGGACAAGAGCTATGACGATGCCGCGCTGAAGGCGATTGCCGATCGCGTGGTGGCGGCGGTGGCCAAACTGGGCGGCACTTTGCGGGGATAACGGCGCGATGGCCGATGATCTGATCAGCATCGCCAGCGAGCGGCTGACCGCGCGGATCAACCCGCTGGGGGCCGAACTGTGGTCGCTGACCGACAAGGCCGGCGCCGAATACATGACCGATGCCGATCCGGCATTCTGGGGCGGCCATGCCCCGGTGCTGTTTCCGATCGTCGGTTCGCTGGCGCAAGACCGGCTGGTGGTCGATGGCACGACCTATCCGTTGCCGCGCCACGGCTTTGCCCGCCACAGCCGGTTTGATCTCGCCGCGCAGGGCGCCGATCACGCGCAATTCGTGCTGCGCGACAGCGCCGCCACCCGCGCGGTCTATCCGTTTGCCTTCGAACTGACGCTCGATTTCCGGCTGACCGGCTGGCGGCTGGAAATGACCGCCAGCGTGGCCAACCCCGGCGATCGGCCGCTGCCGTTCAGCTTTGGCTATCACCCCGCGTTCGCCTGGCCGCTGCCCGGCGGGGCGGACAAGGCAGCGCATCGCCTGACTTTTGCCCACGACGAACCCGGCCCGGTACGGCGGGTGTCGCGCCAGACCGGGCTGCTGCTGCCCGATCCGCAGCCAAGCCCGGTCGATGGCCGTACGCTGCCGCTCGATCCGGCGCTGTTTGTCGATGATGCGCTGATCTGGACCGATCTTGCCAGCCGCGCGCTGCGTTATGATGCGCCCGGCGGCACCGCGCTGGTGGTCGAATTTGCCGATCTGCCGATGCTCGGGCTGTGGCAGGTGCCGGGCGCGCGCTATCTGTGCATCGAGCCGTGGCAGGGCCATGCCGACCCGCAAGGCTTCGCCGGTGAATTTGCCGACAAGCCCGGCCTTGTCACGCTGGCCCCGGGCGCGCTACGATCATTCACCATGGCGGTCACGGTAGAGGTGTAATGGTCATCAATGCGCGATTGCTGTTGCTGCTGGCGGTGGTCGTGCTGGCCGGGCTGGTCGGCGCGGTCATGCTGTTTCCCAACCACCGCGCCGCCGAACGGCTGATGGCGCGCCAATCGGCCGATGCCCCGGCGGCGACGCTGCGGCAATGCCTCGCCAGCCGGCTCGGGCTGAGCTGGGAAGGCGATCCCCACGCGATGCATGCCAGCGCCTGGGGCCTGCGCGTAGTGGTCAGCGACAATGGCAAATCACGCCAGATCGGCATGTTCACCGCTGCCGGGCGCAAGCTGAGCGATAGCGAAACCGCGGCCCTGCACGACTGCGCCGCCAGCAAATAAGCGCGGCCAAACAGGATCGCGCCACCGGGGAGAATGCGGCCAATGCCCGAATTGCAGCGAATTTCGGTGGGCGATATCGCCCTGCGCGTGGCGCTCGAGGGCGAAGGGCCGCTGGTGATCATGGTCCACGGCTTTCCCGAAAGCTGGTATTCGTGGCGCCACCAGATCGGCCCGCTCGCCGCTGCCGGCTATCGCGTCGCCGCGATCGATGTGCGCGGCTATGGCGGCTCGGACAAACCCGCCGATATTGCCGCCTATGCGATGGAACATATCGTTGGTGATCTGGTCGGGCTGGCGCGCGTGCTGGCCGGTGACGAACCGGTGGTGCTGGTCGGCCACGACTGGGGCGCGCCGATCGTGTGGAATTCGGCCTTCGTCCATCCCGAACGGTTTCGCGCGGTGGCCGGGCTGTCGGTGCCGTTCGCCGGCGCCCCGTCGCGCCCGTTCACCGAAATCTTCCGCGAAAAGTTCACGTCGAAGGGGCTGTTTTTCTATCAGGAATATTTTCAGCAGCCGGGCCGGGCAGAGGCTGAACTGGAACCCGATCTGCGCCGCTTTCTCACGCTGTTCCTTACCTCGATCGGCGGCGAAGCGCCCGATGGCGCCTGGCCGGTCAAGCCGGTCGATGCGCTACTGCTCGATGGCTTGCGCGCGCCCGATCGCCTGCCCGACTGGCTGACCGAGGCCGATCTCGATTTCTACACCGCCGAATTTGCTGCCTCGGGCTTGCGCGGCCCGCTCAACCGCTATCGCAATCACGAGGCCGACCATGCCTGGCTGGCCCCGTTCGCCGGCCGCACGCTCGATTGCCCGACGCTCTATATCGGCGGCACGCGCGATCCCGCCAGCACGCTGTTTGGCCAGATCAGCGATCCGGTGGCGATGATGCGCCGCTTTGCCCCCCGGGTCGAAGGGCACATGCTGCAAGGCTGCGGTCACTGGACCCAGCAGGAACGCCCAGCCGAAGTGACCGCACTGCTGCTCGACTGGCTCGCGCGGCTGCCCTGATTACAAAGTCCAGCTCGCCAGCCAGTCGGCCAGTGCCTGCGGCGACATGCTGCGCGCATCCGACAGCGCGGTGATGTGCCCTTCGTTGATCAGCCGGTTGCTGCGCGGTTCGACCACCAGCACCGCCGGCACGCCCTGCAAGCGGCCCTTGATGCCATAGTGTTCGGCAATCTGGCCGTTCTTGTCGAACCGGCCGACATCGACCGTCACCACTTCGTAATGCGCCTCGACAAACGCCTTCAGCCGCGGCGTTTCGATCGTCCCGGCGAGAATCCTGCAATCAAGGCACCAGTTGCCGCCCAGATCGATCAGCAGCAGCTTGTGCCGCGCAATCGCCCGCTGGCGCGCCTCGGCGACCGCGCGATTGGCATCGGCAGCGGTGTCATAAGGTAGCGGCAGCGGCTTGGCCAACTGGTCAAACCCGGCAATGTCGAGATGCGGCGCCGGCGCTGCATGCAGCGCCGTCAGCGGCAACGCGCTCAGCGCGGCCAGCATGGCAATCAGGCGAGGGGTGCGAGGCATCGGCAAACTCCATTCCATCGATCGAATCGTGACCCGGTCACAGTTATTTTCCCCTCTCCTTCAGAAGCCGGATTTACAAAAGCAACCAAGCCATTGATTTAAAACAAGCCCGCTCATCCTGAGCTTGTCGAAGGATGCGCGCTGACGCCTGCCCCTCGCGCACAAAAAACCCGCAAACTCAACCGTTCGCGCGCATCCTTCGACAGGCTCAGGATGAGCGGGCTTGAAATGTACCCACTGCTGCGTTGCTTGTCTCTGTCCGCCGGCTTTCCAAAAGAAGAGGTATTCCGCCCGGATCAATACCCGATCAAACCGCCAACCGTCACCGCTTTTTTCGCGCCAACCGACCCCCCGCCACGCCGCCACCCCACCACCCGCCCAATCCGGCACAACCTCGCCGCATGGTGCCCCTTTCCCTTCCCGCCAAGCAGGCGTATAGGCCCGCCGATTATGGCATCCCAACCCCTCACCGAACCAGCAGCGCGTACCGCTGCGGACTGGCGCGATTTTTACGCGCTGACCAAACCGCGCGTGATGACGCTGGTGATCTTCACCGGGCTGTGCGGCCTGCTTGCCGCGCCCGGGCCGATCGATCCGGTGCTCGGGTTCACCGCGATTCTGTGCATCGCTGCCGGGGCCGGCGGCGCCGCCGCGCTGAACCAGTGGTGGGAGGCTGATCTTGATGGCCAGATGAAGCGCACGCGCCATCGGCCGGTGCCCGCCGGGCGCGTTTCGCCAACGTCGGCGCGCGATTTCGGCTTTGGCCTGGCGGGTGCTTCGGTGCTGGTCATGGGGCTGGCCAATGACTGGTTGCCGGCGGCGATCCTCGCCTTTTCGATTTTCTATTACGCGTGGATCTACACCGTCTGGCTCAAGCCGCGCACGCCGCAGAACATTGTCATCGGTGGCGGCGCCGGGGCGTTTCCGCCGCTGATCGGGTGGGTCGCGGTCACCCACCACTTGTCGCTGATGCCGGTGATCCTGTTCCTGATCATCTTCGTGTGGACCCCGCCGCACTTCTGGGCACTCGCACTGTTTGTGCAGATCGATTACGCCAAAGTCGGCATCCCGATGATGCCGGTGGTGGCGGGCGAACGCTCGACCCGGCGGCAGATCCTGGCTTATGCCGTGCTGCTGCTGGCGGTTACGCTGGCGCCGTGGGTGCTGGGCCTCGCCGGCTGGATCTACGGCGTTTCGGCGCTCGGTCTGGGGGCGATGTTCGTGTGGTTGTCGGCGCGGGTCGGTCTGCGCCAGTCTGTGCCGGAGGGCGATGCGATGAAGCCGGAAAAGCGGCTGTTCGCCTATTCGATCCTCTATCTGTTCATCCTGTTTGCCATGCTGGTGGTCGATCATGTCGCCGGTCTGGGAGCCTGATCCGATGTCGCAACCGTTGACCCCGGCGGAACTCGCCGCCTATCGCGCCCGTCAACGGTCGCGGTCGCGCGCGCTCGGGCTGATCCTGGTCGGGCTGGCGGTGCTGTTTTTCGCGATCACGTTGGTCAAGATCAAGCATGCCGCCGATCTGCGCCGCGCCAATGCCGTGGCAAAGCCGGTCGCGCCCGCTGCTCCGGGCGCCCAGACAGGACATTGACGATGGCCACCCGGCCCCTTGCACGGTTGAACGCCAATCAGAAAGTGGCGATGATCGCCGGCGGTGTTGCGCTGGCGATGCTCGGCCTCGGCTATGCCTCGTCGCCGTTGTACCGGATGTTCTGCCAGGCGACCGGGTTCAACGGCACCACCCAGCGCGCCACGGCGGCGCAGGCGGCGCAGCTGCACGCGACCGGCCGGCCGATCACCATCCGGTTCGATGCCAATGTCGCGCCGGGGATGAAATGGACGTTCCGCCCCGAACAGGTCACCCAGGATGGCCATGTCGGCGAACGCAAGGTGGCGCTGTTCTATGCGCGCAACAATTCGGATCATCCGATCGTCGGGCGCGCGGTGTTCAACGTCACGCCCGAACAGACCGGCGCCTATTTCCACAAGATCCAGTGTTTCTGCTTCAACAACCAGCGGCTGGAACCGGGGCAGGAAGTGCATATGCCGGTGATCTATTATGTCGATCCGGCGATGCTGAAGGACCGCAATGCCAACGACATCGACGAAATCACGCTGTCGTACACCTTTTTGATCGCCGCCCCGGGATCGGAATGATCGCGGCCCCGCGCGGTCAAAAGACGGGCAAATTGCTGTTTTCGGGCCTTGTCCGCCGCCGATCGAGCCGCTAAGCGGGATGGCGATTGACCCTTGCTGGCCTGGCCACGGGGGCAGTGGATACGCCATTTTTTGCTAGGGACCAGGACGATCATGGCCGGCGCCAAGAATCACGATTATCATATCCTTCCGCCTGATATCTGGCCGCTGGTCGGGGCGATGTCGGCGTTGACCATGTTCACCGGGCTGGTGTTCTGGATGCACAAGCTGCCCAACGGCCTGCCGGTGCTGCTGGCCGGGCTGCTCGGGGTCGGGCTGACGTTCTTTTCGTGGTGGCGCAATGTCATCAAGGAAGCGCACGAAGGCCACCATACCCCGGTGGTGCAGTTGCATCAGCGCTATGGCATGATCCTGTTCATCGCTTCGGAAGTGATGTTCTTCGTCGGCTGGTTCTGGGCTTTCTTCGATTTCTCGCTGTTCCCGTCCAAGCTTGCCGCCGAAGTGATCGGCGGGCAGTGGCCGCCAAAGGCGATCGAAGCGGTGATGAACGCGTTCGACCTGCCGCTGCTCAACACGCTGATCCTGCTGTGTTCGGGCACCACGCTGACCTGGGCGCACCACGCGCTGATCCACGACAACCGCACCGATGCGAAGCGCGGGCTGTGGGCGACGATCCTGCTCGGTCTGCTGTTCACCGCGATCCAGGCCTATGAATATACCCATGCCCCGTTCGGCTTTGGCAAGAACACCTATGGTTCGGTGTTCTACATGGCCACCGGGTTCCACGGCTTCCACGTGATCTGCGGCACGATCTTTCTGATCGTCTGCCTCGTCCGCGCCTATCAGAACGATTTCACCGCGCGTCAGCACTTCGGGTTCGAAGCGGCGGCGTGGTACTGGCACTTCGTCGACGTGGTGTGGCTGTTCCTGTTCGTTGCCATCTATGTGTGGGGCAACTGGGGCGCCGTGATCGAATGACCGAACCGGGCCCAGGCCCGATCGCACAAGGGCAGCCCGGCGATAACCGGGCTGCCCTTTTCGCGTTGGACGGGCCGCGCATGGGGCGCCGGGCCTATCCGGTGGTCATGGTGCTGACCGTGGGGCTGATCTTTGCTGCCTTGCAGATCGACGCGCGGTGGCATCCGCCGCTGTGGCTCCATGCGCTGATCTGGCCGCCGGTGGTCGCGCTGGTGATCGGCGGCGCCGCGCTGGCGCTGCGGCGCAAGGCCTGATGCGCCGTCCCCCGCTCCTCGCCACCGTGGTGGTGCTGTTGGCCGTTGCGCTGATGATCGGGCTGGGCGTCTGGCAATTGCAGCGACTCGCATGGAAAACCGCGCTGATCGCGCGCTATGGCGCGGCGGCGCAGACCACCGCGCCGCTGGTTATCCATGGCGCCGATCTGCCCGATGCCGCCGCCTATCGCCATATCGTGTGGGATTGTCCGGCGGTCGGGTCGGATCAGGTGCTGGCTGGGCGCAATGCCGCTGGCCAGTCGGGCTTTGCCCATGTCGTGCCGTGCCGCCACGTGGACGCTGCCGGCGCCAGCGTGGTGCCGGTGGTGATCGGCTGGTCGGCCGGGATCGCCCCGGTCACTTGGGCCGGCGGCACACTGAAAGGGGTGGCAGTGCCGGGGATCAAGGGCGGGTTCGTGCCACCCGCCGGCGGCGCGCGCGCGATCGACTGGCATGTGGTCGCCGATCCGCCGCTGGCCGGGCTCGCTGCCAATGCCGCGCCCGATCCGCGCACGATTGCCAACAACCATTTGTCCTATGCGGTGCAATGGTTCCTGTTCGCGCTGACCGCGCTGGTGATTTACGCACTGGCGCTGCGCAAACGCTGAACCCGCCGATCGTCACGCAATTGCCGTTCAGCTATTGTAAAAACACCCAGGCCCATGCACGCATCGCGCTGATCGGGCGCGAAGCATTCACGCGCATGCCATTTTGGCTCTCAGGTAACGGAGTGATTCGATGAAACGCATAGTTCTGGCCGGTGCGCTCGCACTGGCAACGGCCACTTCCGCACTTGCCCAGGCGTTTTTCCATTTCGATTTCGGCCCGCCGCCGCAGCGCGGGACGTTCTGGGAAGGGGCGCCGCCGTCCTTGCAGGAACGCCTGCATATCGTCGATATGCGCATGCAGCGCCTGCACAACGACGGCCTGCTCAATCAGCAGGAATGGGCCAGCGATCGCGAAGAGTTCAATCACCTCAACGTGCTGATCCAGGAACTGCCCCGGTTTGAAGGCGGCGCGCTGACCCCGCGCGAACACGACTGGCTGTGGAACCGGCTCAACAACCTGGCCAACCGCCTGCACTGGCAGGCGCAACTCGGCTACTGATCGTCTTCGCCGGTCCCGCGCCGGCCGATCGCGATCTGCCCATGCCGCCCGCGCATCGACCATGCGCGGGCGGCATTGGCATTTGCCCGCCATGTCCCTCAACGGTTGCCAGCGCGGGCCATCGCGGCTAGGCGGCGCGCGACAATCGCGGGAATGATCGATGAAATATGTCAGCACGCGCGGGGACGCCCCGGCGCTTGATTTCGAAGGGGCAACGCTCGCCGGGCTGGCCAGCGACGGCGGGCTCTATGTCCCCGAAACATGGCCGCGCTTCACCGCTGACGAGATCGCGGCGATGGCCGGCCTGCCTTATGCCGAACTCGCGCAGCGGGTGATGCAACCGTTCGTCGGCGATTGCCTGACCCCAGACCGCCTCGGTGAACTGACGCAACAGGCCTATGGCCGGTTTGCCCACGCCGCGGTCACCCCGCTGCGCCAGTTGGACGAACGGCAATGGCTGCTCGAACTGTTCCATGGGCCCACCTTGGCGTTCAAGGATGTCGCGCTGCAATTGCTCGGCCTGCTGTTTGAAGAATTCCTGTCGCGCCGCGATGATCACCTGACCATCGTCGGGGCAACTTCGGGCGATACCGGTTCGGCGGCGATCGACGCGGTTGCCGGGCGCGACCGTATCGACATTTTCATGCTCCATCCCGATGGCCGGGTCAGCGATGTGCAGCGCCGCCAGATGACCACCGTGCTGGCGCCCAATGTCCACAATATCGCCATCGACGGCAGCTTTGACGACGCCCAGGCGACGGTCAAGCGCATGTTCAACGATCACGCGGTCACTGCGCGGTTCGGCATCGCTGCGGTCAATTCGATCAACTGGGCGCGGCTGATGGCGCAAGTGGTCTATTATTTCGCCGCCGCGCTGCAACTGGGCGCGCCCGCGCGCAAAGTCGCCTTTGCGGTGCCCACCGGCAATTTCGGCGATGTATTTGCCGGCCATGTCGCCGCGCAGATGGGCCTGCCGATCGAACGGCTGATCGTCGCCACCAATATCAACGACATTCTCCACCGCGCACTGTCGAGCGGCGACTATTCGGCCGGCACGGTTACCCCGACCGCCGCGCCGTCGATGGATATCCAGGTCTCGTCGAATTTCGAACGGCTGCTGTTCGATGCCGCCGGGCGCGATGCCGCACTGGTCAAGGCGCAGATGGCCACGTTCGAATCGACCCGCGCGCTGCAATTGACCAATGCCCAGCGCGCCGCGATCGGCACCCGCTTTGCCAGCGCGCGCGCCGATGCCGCCGAGATGGTCGCCGCGCAGCAATGGGCATTTGCCAGGACCGGCGAAGTGATCGACCCGCACACCGCGATCGCGCTCCACGCCGCGCGGGCCGCCGACGATCTGCCCGCCGATGTGCCGGTGGTCACGCTGGCCACCGCGCATCCGGCCAAGTTCGGCGATGCGGTCGAGGCGGCGATCGGCCAGCGCCCGGTGCTGCCGGCGCGGATGGGTGACCTGTTTGCGCGCGAAGAACGCTATGACCGCATGCCCGGCGATTACGCCGCCTTGCGCGACTATGTGACCACGCGCGCCACGCCGCGTTCCGGCTGATGGCGCGGCTGGTGCTTCAGCCCGGCCTGATGCTGGGCAAAGGGTGGGACCATTTCGCGCTGGTCGATTCGGGCCACGGGCGCAAGCTCGAAGCCTATGGCCCCCATCGCTTCATCCGCCCCGAACCGCAGGCGCTGTGGCATCCGCGCCAGGCCGACTGGTCGGCCGATGGCGAATTCATCCCCGGCTCCGATGAAGACGGCGGCGGGCGCTGGCATTTCAACCGCCCGGTGCCGCCCGGCGGCTGGCCGCTGGCGCGCGGGCCGGTGCGGTTTACCGCCTCGTGCACGCCGTTCCGCCATCTCGGCTTTTTTCCCGACATGGCCCCGGTGTGGGACTGGATGGGCGAACGGCTGGCCGGGCGCAGCGATGCCGCCACGCTCAACCTGTTCGGCTATACCGGGCTGGGCACGCTGGCGCTGTCGCAGCATGGGCCGGTCACCCATGTCGACGCGTCAAAGAAATCGGTCGCGCAGGCCCGCGCCAATGCCGAACTGTCGGGCATGGCGGCGCGGCCGATCCGCTGGATCGTCGATGATGCGGTCAAATTCACCGCGCGCGAAGTGCGGCGCGGGCGGCGCTATGCCGGGATCATTCTCGATCCGCCCAAATTCGGGCGCGGCCCCGAAGGCGAAGTGTGGCGGCTCGAAGACGGCCTGCCCACGCTGATCACCGATTGCGCCGCGCTGCTCGATCACGACAGCCGCTTCCTGTTCCTCACCGTCTATGCGGTACGGATGTCCTCGCTCGCGCTCGCCGGGCTGCTCGATCAGGCGCTGCGCCATCTGCCGGGCACGATCGAACACGGCGATTTGGGCGTGATCGAGGCGGGCGAGGGCGGCCGCGTGCTGCCGACCGCGATCTTTGCCCGCTGGTCGGCCGATTAAAGGAGCTTATGGCCATGGCAATTGCCGATCTGGTGCGGCAGGAAACTGGACAAACCGCCGCTGCGGTGCCACAGGCCCGCCCCGTGCACGACAGTCTGATCCTTGAAGTCGCCAATATCGAGACCGACGTTCTGACCGGGGTCTATTCCGAAGAGACCGGCCGGCCGCAACCCTTGCGGATCTCGATCAGCGTGGCGCTGCGGCCCGAACCGCATTTTGCCCCCGACACTCCGCTGTCGGCGAGCAAGAATTACATGGATCTCAAATTCGCCGCCACCAGCGGGCTGCCGCAAGGGGTGCATTTTACCCTGATCGAATCGATCGGCGACCACATTGCCGAAACGCTGTTCCTGCAAGACCCGCGCGTCGAACGCGTGACGGTCAAGATCGTCAAGCTGGCGATCAGCGAAGCGGGCGAAGACATCGGCATGACGCTGACCCGGCACCGCCGGGGATGACCGCGCCCGCGCCCCGCCCGATCGCGTTGGTGACCGGTGGCTGGCGGCGCATCGGGGCGGCGATTGCCCGGGCGCTGGCCGTGGCCGGATACGATCTGGCGCTGCATGCACATCACGCGCACAGCTTTGATCCGGCCTTTGCCGACGAACTGGCCGCACTGGGGGCAGTGGTCCATCCGCTCGCGGCTGATCTGGGCGATGCAGCGGCGGTCGAGGCGATGCTGCCCGATCTGCTCGCGCGCATTGGCCGGCTGCCGGTGGTGCTGGTCAATTGCGCCAGCGTGTTTCGCGATGATGGCGCGCTCGATTGCGATGCGGCCGGTTTGGACCTGCACTTTCGGGTAAACTGCATGGCCCCGGTGCTGCTCACCCGCGCGCTGGCCAAGGCGCTCGCGGCCACCGCCACACCCGGCTGCGCGGTGCAGATCATCGACCAGCGGGTGCGCAATCCGGTGCCCGACCAGTTCAGCTATACCCTGTCGAAACAGGCGCTGCATGGCGCCACCCGCACGCTCGCGCGCGCGCTGGCGCCGGGATTTCGGGTCAATGCCGTGGCGCCGGGGCTGACCCTGCCGACCGATGACTATACCGATCAGCAGTGGCAGGCACTGACCGCGCTGATGCCGCTGGCGCGGCTGGCCAGCGCCGTCGACATTGCCCAGGCGGTGGTCCATCTGGTGCAGGCGCCGGCCACCACCGGGCAGACTTTGTTCGTCGATGCCGGCGCGCACCTTGAATCCTACCCCCGCGACTTCGTATATCTCGCCAGATGACCTTGTCCGACTCCGCCAGCCCCGCGCCGCTGATCGACCGCTTCGCCCGCTCGATCACCTATCTGCGCCTGTCGGTGACCGACCGCTGCGATCTGCGCTGCAGCTATTGCATGCCCGAACGCATGACCTTTCTGCCCCGCGCCGAAGTGCTCACGCTCGAAGAACTCTATCTCGCCTCGCGCGCGTTCATGGCGCGCGGGGTGCGCAAGATCCGCTTGACCGGTGGCGAACCGCTGGTGCGCCGCGACATGATCGATCTGGTCCGCAAACTGGGCGAACACGTCGGCAGCGACCTCGACGAATTGACGCTGACCACCAACGGCACCCGGCTGGCGCAGTTTGCCGATGATCTCGCCCGCGCCGGGGTGCGGCGGGTCAATGTCTCGCTCGACACGCTCGATCGCGACCGGTTTGCGCAATTGACCCGGCGCGACATGCTCGATGACGTGCTCGCCGGCATCGCCGCCGCGCGCGCCGCCGGCTTGCAGGTCAAGATCAACACCGTCGCGCTCAAGGGCATCAACGAGCACGAGATCGCCGATCTGGTCGGCTGGGCGCACGGCCAGGGCCACGCCATCACGCTGATCGAGGTGATGCCGCTGGGCGAAGTGGAGGCCGACCGGTTCGATCACTATCTGCCGCTCGATGCGGTGCGGCGCGATCTCGAAGCGCGCTGGACGCTGGTGCCCAGCGATGCCCGCAGCGGCGGCCCGGCGCGCTATTGGGATATTGCCGAAACCGGCGGTCGTTTGGGGCTGATCACCCCGCTGACCGGCAATTTCTGCGCCGGGTGCAATCGCGTGCGGCTGACCGCGACCGGGCAATTGTACATGTGCCTGGGCGGGGAAGGGCGGGTTGATCTGCGCGCCGCGCTGCGTTCGCCCGACCGCGAGGCGGCGCTCGCCGATTCCTTCGCCCGGGCGATGGGCGAAAAGCAGGAACGCCACGATTTTGCGATCAACGCCCCCGGCGGCCGTGCCGCGGTCTCGCGCCACATGTCGGTCACCGGCGGATGACCGCCCCGGCGCGTCTGGTGTTTCTCGGCCGGCTCGAAGACCTGGCCGGCACTGCCGAAATGGCGGTCGCCCCGGGGCCGATCGACCAGGTGCTCGCCGCGCTCGATCGCGAACTGGCGATCGCGCTGCTCGATGAACGCGTGCGGCTGGCGCTCAACGGCGCGCTGATCGGCCATGGCGGAGCGATCACGCTCGGCGCGGGCGACGAACTGGCGTTTCTCCCCCCGGTCAGCGGCGGCTGACATGCTCGACGCGCGGCTTAGCGAAGGACCGTTCGACCCGGCGCAGCAGATCGCCTGCTTTGTCGAAGCGACCCCCGCTGCCGGCGGCGTGGCGACGTTCCTTGGCCAGGTGCGCAGCGATGCCGGGGTCGAGGCGCTGGAAATCCGCCACTACCCGCTGATGACCTTGCCCGGCATCCGCACGCTCGGCGAGGCGGCACAACGCCGCTGGGCGCTCGATGCGCTGCTGATCGTCCACCGCGTCGGGGTGATGGCCCCGGGCGATTCGATCGTGCTGGTCGCCGCCGCCGCGCGCCACCGCCGCGAAGCCTTTGCCGCCACCGATTTCGTGATGGACCACCTCAAAAGCGACGTCTGGCTGTGGAAACGCGAACGCACCGCCAGCGGCTGGCGCTGGATCGAACCCCGCGCCCAGGACTACGCCGACAAGGCCCGCTGGGGGTAGGTACCTGAAGCCCCTCCGCTTGACGCCACATGGTTCACTAAATCAACCAAGTATTTGATTAAAAAACAAACTCCGCTCATCCTGAGCCTGTCGAAGGATGCGCGCGACGCCGGCGTATGCGCGTAACTCATGGCGCGCGGGGCTGGCGTTGGCGCGCATCCTTCGACAGGCTCAGGATGAGCGTAACTATTTTAATTCATATACTTAGCTAAATGCCGTCCTGAATTGGAGGGAAAAGAAGTCCCCCTCACTCGCCGACCATTGCCTTCAACGCCGCGATTCGCGCATCCTCCATCGCCACCATCGCGCTCACCGCCCGATCCGCCTCGACCACTGCGGCAAAAGTCGCCGCCGCCACCCCGGTCTGCGCCGCTGCCGCATCTACCGCATGGGCGCCTTGCAGCGAATCGAGATCGGCCAGCGGCACCGCCGTCTGGCTGCGCGCCGCCGACAGGGCCGCCACCGCCGTATTTGCCGCCGCCCACGCCTCGCTGCCGACCTGCCGTGCCAGGGGCGCCCCGGCCAGCCGTTCGGCCTCTTCCGCCTGGCGCACAAACGCCTGATGCGCGCGCTCGGCATCACTGCGCAAGCGCGCCAGCCTTGCGATCACTGCGGGATCGGGCGTGGCGGCCACCGGGGCGGGGGCTGGCGCCGCCGGCGGCACGGTGGCATAGGCGCGTTCGGCCGGGCGTTGCGCCAGCGAGGGATAGCCGGCCATGCCGGCAGAGCAGGCGCCCAGCGCGAGGGGCAGGGTAGCGGCGAGCAACAGGCGGGTGATAGGGTGCATGGCCGCCTCTTACCACGCGTGGCGCCAACCGAAAGAGCGGTGGCACAATGTTGACACGATCCGCGCATTCGACTATCGGCGCCGCTCTTTTGAGGAACTTCGCAATCGCGCGGGGTTTCGTCCATTTCCAGCGCTCTGCGATTCGCTGCGGTCTTTATGGCCTAGGTGCACCGTTGATCTGGGCATGGTCAGGCTTTTGAACGGATAGCAGGAAATCATGTTCGCAATCGTGCGCACGGGTGGCAAACAATATCGCGTCGCCGCCGGAGACAAGATCGCGGTCGAAAAGCTGGCAGGTGAAGCCGGCGAAACGATCACGCTGGGCGATGTCCTTTTGGCGGGCGAGGATGGCGCGCTGACCGATCCTGCCAAGGTGACGGTTTCGGCCGAAATCATCGCCCAGGCGAAATCGGAAAAGGTGATCGTGTTCAAAAAGCGTCGCCGCCACAACTATCGCCGCCGCAACGGCCACCGCCAGCAGTTGACCCTGCTGCGCATCCTGTCCGTCGCCTGATCCGGCCACATTTCGTAAAGGGTATCTGACATGGCACACAAGAAAGCCGGTGGCTCGTCGCGCAACGGTCGCGATTCGCAGTCAAAGCGCCTTGGCGTGAAAAAGTTCGGCGGCCAGGACGTGGTCGGCGGCAACATCATCATTCGTCAGCGCGGCACGCGCGTCTATCCCGGCGTGAACGTCGGGATTGGCCGCGACCACACGTTGTTTGCCACCGCCGATGGGCGCGTGCGCTTTCATTCGGGCAAGCTCGGCCGCAAATACGTATCGGTCGACTCGATGGCACAAGCCGCCGAATAACCGGATGGTTCAAGCTGGGCCATCCTTGACGGGATGGCCCCGCCGGACCTGCAGCAGCAGTCCGGCAGACCGAGGGAGAGGGGCCCGGCCCGTCTCCCTTTTTTCGTGTCTCCCTCATCCCCCACACGCCAGCCGCGCGGCTGATCCGGTTTGCCGCAAATCGGATGCATCGCCGCTCTGGCCGAAATAGTCCTGTCATCACAGGGCCCTATGCGCGGCAGCGCGGCGGGCCTTGGATCTGGTGGCGGGGCGGATGAAGGAGATGGACGATGTTCATTCGCAGTAGCCGGCTGTTCCTGCGGCCGGCCTGGCCCGAAGACCGGGCCGATTTGCCGGCGCTGGCCGACTGTGCGGCGCTGACCGGCGCCGATCCGCACTGGCCAACGCGCCACCCGCGCTGCGTGGTCACGCAGCCGGGGCCATGCGGCGCGGCGCTGATCGGGGTCGCCGCCTTGGTGCCCGCGCGCGCTGATACCGAACTGGTGGTGTGGATCGCCGAACACGCGCGCCAGCGCGGGCTGGGGCTTGAAGCGGCGCAGGCGATGCTGGTGCTGGCCGGCACGCTCGGCCATGGCCGGCTGATCGCGCACCGCTTTGTCGACAGCCCGGCTTCGGCGCGGATGCTGGCGCGGCTGGGGTTTGTCGCCACCGGCCAGACGCGCATTTGCCACAGCCGGGTGCGCGGGATCGATCTGATGGCCGAAGTCCACGCGATCGACCTCGCCCCGCCGATGGCCGATCCGCCGATCCTGACCCGCGCCGCGTAAGTCGGCGGATTCTTGCCAAGCCGCGCGCTTGGCCCTAGGCGGGGGTGGTGCGGCACGCCGGGTGCCGCCACCTTCGGGGAATCCAACCGCTGCCATGGCCACGCGCAGGCGCCTCAGTCCGGAAGAAAGCCGCATCGCCGCGCTTGAGGCGGCGCGCCAGCTGCTGATCGAGGACGGCCCGCAGGCGGTCACGCTCAAGGCGGTCGCGGCGATGATCGGGCGCACCCACGCCAATCTGCTGCACCATTTCGGATCGGCCGCCGGGCTGCACCGCGAACTGGCCCGGCACCTGACCGCCACGATCTGCGCGCGCATCCGCGCCGCGGTGCTGGCCAGCCGGTCGGGCATGGGCAGCCCGCGCGATGTGGTCGATTTGACGTTTGACGCGTTTGATCGCGAAGGCGCCGGGGCGCTGGCATCGTGGATGCTGGTCACCGGCAATCGCGATGCGCTCGATCCGATTGTCGAGACGATTCACGATCTGGTGGTCGATCTTGATGAATTCGGCGGCGAACGGCGGCGCGACAATACTCTGGCGCTCACGCTGATGGCGCTCGGCGATGCGCTGCTCGGCGGACCATTGTCGCTCGCGCTCGAACTGCCGCGCCACGCCGCGCGCGATCGCGCCGAACAGATGCTGCGCGAAACGATGGATACCCCGACCGGCTCAGCCTTCGGCTGACAGCACCATCCACGGCGGCGGCGCGGTGATATCCTCGATGCGCAAATGATCGACCGCAAGGCCCAGTTCCGGATAGGCGACGCGCTGCCGATCGGGGTTCGACTGCGCGATCGGCACCACCACCAGCCGCCGGTTGACTTTCTGCCGCCAATTCATCCGCGCAGTGTTTTCCTGCCCGACATAGCAGCCCTTGGCAAAGCTCACCCCGTTCAGATCAACTGCATTGGCCTCCAGCCACAGCGTGGCATCGCTGCCCAGCTCCGCCACGCCCTCGGTCACCCCCAGCGCCAGCCGGTGCGCCAGCCACGCGGCATCGGCGGCATGGTCATCATCGCTCGCCGGTGCGATCCAGCGCCAGCCCAGCGCCGGCAGACGCGGATCGGGCACAGCCCCGGACGGCGTCGCCTCGGCCTGCCAAAAGACCCCCAGCGCCGGATCGGCGGCAATCGTGATGCGCCGGCGCAGCCGGTACAGCGTCAACCTGCGAATCAGCGCCTCGGCCGCGCCGGACTCGACATCGAGCAGCAGGTCCGCCCCGTCGCGCCACACCACAAAATCGAACAGCGCCTTGCCCTGCGCCGTCAGCAGCCCGGCCCACACCGGCAGCGCGCCGGTCACATCCTGGGTCACCAGCCCCTGGACAAACCCCGCGACATCTTCGCCCGGTTCGGCAGGAGACAGGCGCACCACTGCGCGCGACATCAGGCGGGGAAGGGGCTGTCCGTTCGGCATGGGTGACAGATAGGCACTTGCATCGCTATGGAAAAGCCCATGACCACGATCACCCCCACCGAATTGACCATCCGCCGTCCCGATGACTGGCACGTCCACTTGCGCGATGGCGCGCTGTTGCAGGGGGTGGCGCCGTTTACCGCGCGCCAGTTCGCCCGTGCCATCGTCATGCCCAATCTCAATCCGCCGATGACCGATGTCGCCGGGGTCTCCGCCTATCGCGACCGCATCATCGCCGCGCTCGGGCCCGATAGCGGCTTCACCCCGCTGATGACGCTCTATCTGACCGACCATACCGATCCCGACGAAGTCGCGCGCGGGCATGCCGCCGGGGTGTTTGTCGCCGCCAAGCTCTACCCCGCGCATGCCACCACCGGATCGGCGCACGGGGTAACCGATATCGCGCGGATCTATCCGGTGCTCGAACGCATGGCGGCGATCGGCATGCCGCTGCTGATCCACGGCGAAGTGACCGATGCCCATGTCGATATCTTTGACCGCGAAGCGGTGTTCATCGACCGCACGCTGACCAGGCTGGTGGCCGATCTGCCCGATTTGCGCGTGGTGTTCGAACATATCACCACTGCCGAAGCGGCGCAGTTCGTGCGCAGCGCCGGCGCCAATGTGGCGGCGACGATCACCCCGCAGCACCTGCATATCAACCGCAATGCGATGCTGGTGGGCGGGATTCGCCCGCATGCCTATTGCCTGCCGGTGGCCAAGCGCGAACATCACCGGTTGGCGCTGCGCGCGCTGGCAACATCGGGGTTTGACCGGGTGTTCCTCGGCACCGATACCGCACCGCATGCGCGCGATCTGAAAGAGGCGGCCTGCGGCTGCGCCGGCATTTTCAACGCCCCTTTCGCGCTGGAAAGCTATGCCACGGTGTTCGAGGAAGAAGGCGCGCTCGATCGCTTCGAAGCGTTCGCCTCGCTCAACGGGCCGGCGTTCTACCGCCTGCCGGTCAATCCCGACACGGTCACGCTGCGGCGCGAAGCGGTCACGGTGCCCGCCAGCTATGATTGCAACGGTACCACCGTGGTGCCGTTCCATGCCGGCGAAACGCTGGGCTGGCGGCTGGTCGGCTGATCAGGCGCGGCTGCGCGCGCGCATGTCCCACACGAACAGCGCCAGCGCCGTCCAGATCAGTGCAAAGCAGCCCAGCCGCAGCGGATCGAGCCGCTCGCCCAGCACCAGCCCGATCAGCAGGACGATCGTCGGGGCGATGAATTGCAGGAACCCCAGCGTCGACAGCGGCAGATTGCGCGCCGCCACGCCAAACAGGATCAGCGGCACCGCGGTGATCACCCCCGATGCCATCAGCAGCAGCGGCACCAGCCCGCCGCCGCCCATCGCCGAGCCGTGCGCGCCTTGCGTTGACAGCCAGGCCCACACCGCCGCCAGCGGATAGAGCGCCATGGTTTCCACGGTCAGCCCGGTGATCGCACCCACCGGGGTCAGCTTGCGCACCAGCGCATAGAGCGCAAAGCTGATCGCCAGCGACAGCGCGATCCCCAGCATGCCGATCGCCCCGCCCAGCAGCAGCGCAATCCCGGCGGCGGCAATCGCCACCGCGCTCCATTGCCGCCATGTCAACCGTTCGTGCAGAAACACCGTGCCCAGCGCGACATTGACCAGCGGATTGATGTAATAACCAAGACTGGTCGCCAGCACATGGCCATGCACCACCGCGGCGATATAGAGCGTCCAGTTGGTCCCAACCAGCGCCGCGCTGACCAGCAGCCGCAGCACCAGCCGGGGCTGGCGCAGCGTGGCGAGCAGATCACCCCAACCCCGGCTGATCGCCACGAACATCAGACAGATCGGCAGCGTAAACACCACCCGCCAGGCCACCACCTCAAATGGATCGACCCGGTTGAGCAGGTGAAACAGGATCGGCATGAAGCCCCAGATCAGATAGGCCGACAGACCGGCAATCAGGCCACGGCGGGCATCGGGGTGATCATGCGCAGGCATCGGCGCGGCCATGGCAGCCCACGGCCAAGGCTGGCAAGGGCGCCATGCGCAAATTATTTGCACTGGCGCGGCATTTTGCCCGGTTCATTCTCGCTGCGTTCATGTTCGATGGCATAAACCTGAACCATCGAACGATCCCACCGGGCGCCGTTCGATTGAACAGGACGAAGTGCCATGATCACCAAGACAACGACTTTGGTTGGCCGTGTGATGCTGGGGCTGGTGGCCCTGGCCGGACTTGCTGCTGCGGTGCCCGCCTCGGCGCACCCCTATGACGGGCGCGGCTGGGGCCACGAACGCCGGATCGAGGCGCGCTGGCATCCTTATCGCGAAGGCTGGGGCTGGCGCTATCACCGCATGATCGAACACCGCGACGGCTATTGGCGCTGACCGACGTCAACCATGGCGCGCTTGCTTACGCGGTCTTAACCGGGTTGGGGTGACAAGCGCGGCATGACTGTGCGGACGATCCCCCTGATGCTGCTGGTGGCGCTGGCCGGGTGCGGTTCGGCGCCACCGGTCGATTCCGCCACCGCGCACGACCCGGTCATGAACGCCGCGCTGCTCGAACCACTGCTGACCGATCCCGACCTGTCGCAAGTGAACGGCCGCAATCTCGCCGTGGTCCCACCCGGCCCCGACACCCGCCCGCAACCCCTGCCGAGCCCGGAAGCGCCGTAACATATTGAATCGTCATCTCAAAAATCACTCCGCTCATCCTGAGCCTGTCGAAGGATGCGCGCAAACCCCCGCCCCAAGCACAGAATATATGCGCCAAGACACACGTCAGCGCGCATCCTTCGACAAGCTCAGGACGAACCGGGATTGGGGGCTTTTTGCTGTTCCCGGGCCGTCAGCGCGAAACAGACCGGCACCGCCTCAACCATCCTTCAACCCCACCCCGATCCCCGCACGCGGCTGGTCCAGCTCTGCCGAGGCCACCGGATAGGCGCACGAATCCGCCGTGTAATAGGCAGCCGGGCGGTGATTGCCCGACAGCCCGACCCCGCCCAGCGGCGCGCTGGCGGAATGGGCGTGGGTCGGCCGGTTCCAGTTGATTACCCCGGCGCGGATCTGCGACCAGAACCGGTTGTAATCCTGCGGTGATCCGCCGATCAGCGCGGCCGACAGGCCGAACCGGGTGGCATTGGCTTCGGCAATCGCGGCGTCGAAATCGTCGACCACCACCACTTGCAGCAGCGGGCCGTACAATTCGACGTCGGGGCGTTCCTTCATGCGGGTCACGTCGATTATCGCCGGCGACAGGAACGGATGCGCCTCGTCCAGCCGCACCAGATGCTTGATCGCGCGGCCGCCGTTCGACAGCAGATAGACAAAGCTTTCGGTCAGGCCATCGGCGGCGCGGTTGTCCATCACCGGACCCATGAACGGCGCCGGATCGTCAAACGGGGCGCCGACGATGATCCGTTCGGTCAGCCGCCGCACTTCATCGATCACGTCGTCGGCCAATGCCGCCTGCACGATCATCCGCCGCGCCGCGGTGCAGCGCTGGCCGGCGCCGGAAAATGCCGATTGCACCACCAATGCCGCAGCATCGGTGATCTTTGGCGTGTCCCACACCACGATCGGATTGTTGCCGCCCAGTTCCAGCGCGACCAGCTTGCCCGGATTGGCCGCCAGCTTGCGATTGAGCGTGATGCCGACATGCGCCGACCCGGTAAACAGCACGCCGTGCACCCCGTCGTGCAGCGCCAGCGCCTGGCCGATGTCGGGCCCGCCCGGCAGCAGCTGCACCACGGTGGCCGATACCCCGGCGCGATAGAGCCCGTGGACCAGGATATCTGCCGTGCCCAACGTGCGTTCCGAGGGTTTGAACACCACGGTATTGCCGGCGATCAGCGCGGGCACGATCTGCGCCACCGGCACCGCCAGCGCGCCGCTGGCCGGGGTGATCACCGCCATTGTCCCGTGCGGTTTGTGGCGCAAGGCGGCGCTGCCCTGCAGTGCGCCATCGAGCCGGCGTTGCGCGGTGCGATCGGCATAGGCGCGCACCGCCACCTCGATCCGGCCCACCGCGTCTTCAACCTCGGAACGGGCATCCCACAGCGGGCGGCCGGTTTCGCGCGCGATCATCTGCGCCAGCTTGTCATGATCGCGGCGCAATTCGTTGGCAAATCGGCGCATCAGCTCGATGCGGTCGGAATGCGGCAGCGCCGCCCAGGCCGGCCAGCCGCGCGCGGCGCGCGCCACGCATTCATCGACATTGCCGACACGCCCGGTCCATACCGGGGCGCCGGTCGCCGGTTCGTGCGAGGTGATCTCTGCGGTTGCCACGCTTGCCTGCTATACTGCCTTTATCGTTGTGTCAGCCGATTGATGGCCGGCCGGTGGCAGCGCCGGACCCAGCGTCGCCCCCAGGCGCCGGATTGCGGTGATGCGGGCGTGCAACGGCCCCCAGTCATCGTGTTCGGCAATCGCTCTCCATAGCGTTTCCACATCGTCGATCAGCAGGCTTTGTGCATGATCATCGTTCCACTCTGCAAGATCATCGCCGGCCGGCTCATAGCCGCGCAAGGCTGCGGCCAGTGCACCATCGGCGCCGCGCCCGCCGCGATGCGCGTGGAAAAAGGCATCGGGGGTGCTGCCGGTTTCGACCATCGCCGCCTCGCAGGCCGCAATCAGCGCGCTGTCGGTCTCGATCCCGCGCGGTACCACCCCCAGCCGCCAGCACCACCGCCGCGCCATGCTGGCGCGGTACAATTCGGGAAAGCGGTTGATCGCGGCGATCAGCGGCGGCGCTTCCTCGACCAGCCGCAAGGCCACCGCCAATTGCCCGCAGTTCCAGTGCAGCGTCTGCGGCTGGCGGCCAAAGGCATAGAGCCCCTGATGATCGAAATAGGCGGCGGTAAAATGGGCGTCCCAGCGCGGCAGCCAGCGCCACGGGCCATAGTCGAAACTTTCTCCCGAAATGTTCATGTTGTCGGTGTTGAGCACGCCGTGGACAAACCCCGCCACCATCCATTGCGCGGCCAGATCGGCCAGCCGTTCAACCACCTGTTCAAGCAGCCGCGTCGCCGCGCTGGCGCCAGGCGTGCCTATGGGGCCGGGAAACTGCGTCAGGCAATAGGCGATCAGCGCGCGCATCTCGTCCGGCGCGTCGATCGCCAGCAGGCGCTGGAACGTGCCGATGCGGATATGCCCGTGGCTCAGCCGCACCAGCACCGCCGAGCGGGTGGGCGAAGGTTCATCGCCCCGCCACAGCGCCTCGCCGGTTTCGATCACGCTGAAAGTGCGGCTGGTATAGACCCCCAGCGCTTCGAGCAGTTCGGTCGCCAGGATCTCGCGAACCGCGCCCTTCAGCGTCAGCCGCCCGTCGCCCTGCCGGCTCCACGGCGTCTGTCCCGATCCCTTGGTGCCCAGATCGAGCAGCCGCCCGGTCTGATCGCGCAGTTGCGCAAACAGAAACCCGCGCCCGTCGCCCAGTTCGGGATTGTACACCTGGAACTGGTGCCCGTGATAACGCAGCGCCAGCGGCTGCGGCAGATTGTCGGGCAGCGGGGCAAACCGGCCGAAATGGCTGATCCACTGTGCGTCATCGAGCCCGTCCAGCCCGACCGTGGCCGCCGCCCGGTCATTGCGCCAGCGCAACACGGTTTGCGGAAAGTCCGCCGCGCTCACCGCATCGCCAAGCCACGGGGCGAGCGACAGAATTTGCGGATCGGGGCAATAGGCGGCAGGCATCTGCCCTGCCTTGTGGGCATTTCGGCGCGCGCGCGCAAGCATTGTTGCTTGCGAATCGCAGGCTTTGCCCGCAACCCGCGTGGCGGTATGACGCAATCGTTCGATATCACCTGGCCCAGCGCCGACGGGCTGACCCTGTCGGCGCGCATTTACCCCGGCGATCCCACCGCGCTGCCGGTGCTGTGCCTTCCGGGGCTGACCCGCAATGGCCGCGATTTTGCCGATCTGGCGGCGGCGATTGCCCCGCGCCATCCGGTGATCTGCCCCGATCTGCGCGGACGCGGCGAGAGCCAGTGGGCGGCCGATCCGGCGACCTATACCCCGGCGCAGTATGTCGCGGATATCCTCGTGCTGCTGGCGGCGCGCGGGATCGACCGGTTTGTCGCGATCGGCACTTCGCTGGGCGGGCTGATGACGATGATGCTGGCGGCGACGCAGCCGGGGCGGATCGCCGGTGCGGTGCTCAATGACGTCGGGCCGGAAATCGATCCGGCCGGCCTTGCCCGGATTCGCGGCTATGTCGGACAGCCGGCGCGGTTTGCCGATTGGGATGCCGCGGCGCAGGCGCTGGCGGCGACGCAAGCCGTGGCGTTTCCGCGCTTTGGCGCGCAAGACTGGCTGACCTTTGCGCAGCGCTCGATGCGCCAGACCGACGATGGCGCGATCGTGTTCGATTATGACCCGGCGATTGCCCAGCCGTTTTCCAGCGACGATGGCGCCAGCCCGGCGCCCGACTTGTGGCCGCTGTTCGCCGCGCTGCGCCCGGCGCCGCTGCTGGTGGTGCGCGGGGCGCTGTCGGATATCCTGTCGGGCCAGACCGCTGCGGCGATGGTCGCGCAGCACCCGGCGGCAGAGCTGGTCACCGTGCCCGCTGTCGGCCATGCCCCGACGCTCGATGAACCGCTGGCGCGCGCGGCGATCATGGCGCTGCTCGACCGGGTGGGTTGATCGCTTGGCGCGGCCGCATATCCTCCACCTGCATTCGACCTTTGCCAGCGGCGGCAAGGAACGCCGCGCGACCACGCTGATCAACCGGTTCGGCGATGCCGCGGTCCATTCGATCGTGTCGGCGATGCCCGGCGAAACCAGCGCGCGCGACTGGATCGCGCCGGGCATCAAGGTGCATTACCCGTTCGGCTTTCCCCCACTGGCCGGCCGCTTTGGCGTGCAGCGCCTGCAAGTCTTGGCGCGGGCGATGCGCGGGTTTGATCTGATCCTGACTTACAACTGGGGCGCGATGGATGCCTGCATGGCGCATGCGCTGTTCGGCCCGGGGCAGGGGCTGGCGCCGCTGATCCACCACGAAGACGGCTTCAATGCCGACGAAGCGCAAGGGTTGAAGTGGCAGCGCAACTGGTATCGCCGGCTGGGCCTCGCGCGCAGCCACGCGCTGGTGGTGCCCTCGCGCCAGCTTGAAGCGATCGCGCTCGGCGCCTGGGCGCAGCCGCGATCACGCGTCCACTATATCGCCAACGGCATCGCCACCGGCCATTTCGCCAGCGCCCGTGCCAAACCGCGCGCCGATGCGCTGCCGCGCGTGATCAAGCGGCCGGGCGAACGCTGGCTGGGCACGCTGGCCGGCCTGCGCGCGGTCAAGAATCTGCCCAGGCTGGTCCGCGCCTTTGCCGCGATGGGCCCCGAATGGCATCTGGTGATCGTGGGCGAAGGCCCCGAACGCGCCGCGATCGCCGATCAGGCCGAACGCAGCGGCTGTGCCGGCCGGGTGCATCTGCCCGGCCATGTTGGCGATCCGGCGCAGGCGATGGCGCTGTTTGATCTGTTTGCGCTGTCGTCCGACAGCGAACAGGCGCCCTTGTCGGTGATCGAGGCGATGGCGGCGGGCCTCGCCGTGGCCAGCCCGGCGGTGGGCGATGTCGCGGCGATGGTCTCGCCCGAAAATGCCGCGCTGATCACCGCGCCGGGCGACGAAGCGGCGCTGGCCGCCACGCTGGCGCAATTGGGCGCCGATGCCGCCTTGCGCGCGGCGATCGGGCAGGCCAACCAAGCCCGTGCCCGTGCCGAATTTGATGAAGATGCGATGGTTGCCCGCTATGCCGCGCTTTATGGTGCGGCATTGGGCCGGCCCGATTTCGGATGACCGAGGCCGTCACAAATACGACGAAGCGACGCCCGGCACGGCGGTCGATGCGTCATTCCGGTTGAATTGGCGCGGCGCTTCGCTAAACCGCAAGCCCGAACGCCTGTCAGGACAAGAAAGCGTACCCCTTTGGCCCTGTTTCCCAAGTCTTCGTCAAACCAGCCCGACCGCAAGGAAGAGCGCCGCGCTGCGCAAGAGCAGGTGTTCCTGCGCGAAGTCGATGATGCCCTGCGCGAGGATGAAGCCGCCCGCCTGCTGCGCCGCCACGGCACGATGGTCGGCGGGGCGATCCTCGCGGTGCTGGTAGCGATGGCCGGCTGGCTGGTATGGTCGAACCATCAGGCGACGCTGGCCGGGCAAAAGGGCGAGGCCTTCACCATCGCGCTCGATCAGTTGCAGGCCGGCCGCTGGGACACCGCGCGCGCCAGCCTTGACCAGATCGCCGCCACCGGCGCCACCGGCCCGGCCGCCTCGGCCAAGCTGGTTGCCGCAGGGGCAGCGCAGGAGCGCAAGCAGGCCGATCAGGCGGTGCGCGGGTTTGCCGCCGTCGCTGCCGACAGCGCCGCACCGCAACCCTATCGCGACCTTGCCACGGTGCGCGAAGTCGCCGCCAAATTCGACACCATGCCGCCGCAGCAGGTGGTCGACACGCTCAAGCCGCTGGCCGTACCCGGCACGCCGTGGTTCGGCAGCGCCGGCGAAATGATCGGCGTCGCGCAGATCAAGCTCGGTCACAAGGCAGAGGCCGGTGCGATGTTTGCCGCGCTGGCCAAAGACAGCGGCGTGCCCGCTTCGCTGCGCGGCCGCGCGCGGCAGGTCGCCGTGCAACTGGGGGCCGATCCCGGTCCCGACCTGTCGGCTGCGGCCGGCGGCTTTGCCCAATGATTGTTCAGGATACCATGATGCCCGATCTGCGCCCGTCTGCCTTTGCCTCATCCCCCCGGTCACCGGCCCCGTTGCGCCGGGTTGGCGCGGTGATCGCGATGGCCGGGCTGGCGCTGGCGCTGGCCGGCTGCGGCGGGCACAAGCACAAAGTCAAGACCACCCCGACCACCGGCCAGCGCGTGCCGATCCTGTCGCGGATCGAGGCGGGGACCAAAGTCGACGATTCGCTGTCGAGCGTGACGGTGGTGCTGCCCACCGCCGAAGTGAACACCGAATGGGGCCAGGGCGGCGGCAATGCCGCCAAATCCTATGGCCACCTCGCGCTGGGCGAACCGCTGCACAAATTGTGGATCGCCAACATTTCCGGGTCATCGCCGCTGCGCCGGCTGGCCGCGGCGCCGGTGATCGGCGATGGCCGGCTCTACGTGATGGACACATTGGGCGTGCTGCGCGCGTTCAACGCCGAAAACGGCCACGAAGTGTGGAAAGCGAGCTTTGACCTGCCCGCCGATACCTCGTCAGTGTTTGGCGGCGGCGCGTCGTATGACGATGGCGTGGTCTATGTCACCACCGGGCTGGGTGAAGTCGCCGCGCTCGATGCCGCCAAGGGCAAGATCAAATGGCGGGTAAAGCCGCTCGGGCCGCTGCGCGGATCGCCGGCAGTGGGCTATGGTTCGGTCTTCGTGATGACGCAGGACAACCAGATCGCCGCGCTCGATATCACCGATGGCAAGACGCAGTGGACCCAGTCGGGCTCGCTGGCGCAGACCGGGGTATTCGGCGTCGCTGCCCCGGCGGTGGGCCAGGGCACCATCGTCGCCGGCTATTCGTCGGGCGAACTGGTCGCCTATCGCTACGAAAACGGCCGCCAATTGTGGAACGACGCGCTGGCGCGCACTTCGATCGCCACCTCGGTGTCGATCCTCACCGATATCGACGCCGATCCGATCATCGACAATGGCCGGGTCTATGCGCTCGGCCAGGGCGGACGCATGGCCGCCTATGAACTGGTCACCGGCCAACGCATCTGGGAACTCAATGTCGCCGGCATCGCCACCCCGGCGGTCGGCGGCGACTGGATCTTTGCGCTGACCGACGAAGACAAGCTGCTGTGCATCACCAAGAACAGCGGCAAAGTGCGCTGGATGGCGCAATTGCCGCGCTGGAAAGTCGCCAAGAAGAAAAAGGGCGACATCCTGTGGACCGGCCCGGTGCTCGCGGGCAACCACTTGTGGGTCACCAGTTCCGAAGGCGACGTCGCCAAAGTGGCGGTCGAAGACGGCAAGCTGACCAAAGTGTTCCACGCCGAAGCCGGGTTTACCCTCGCCCCGGTGGTCGCCAACAAGACGCTCTACGTGCTCGACAACAGCGGGCGGATCACCGCGCTGCGCTGATCGTGGCGCAGCGGCGCGGGCTTCATGATTTTTTGAAGCCTTGGCGGCTATGCTGCGCGGCACGATGATCGAACAGGTTTCACCCCGCCCGGCGCGGCCGGCCAGCGATGTTTCGGCCGGCGTCGGTCTGGCCGGGCTGGCCGGACTGCTGGTCTGGCTGCTTATCTGCCGCAATTGGGGCGTGATCGCCACTGCGCTGGCGCTGCCGGGGCCGCATCTGCCGCTGGCCGGGCCTTATGCCGCGCTGGCGGCGCTGATCGCCTCGGGCGTGCCGATGGTGGCATGGTCGCTGCTGGTCGATCAGGTCCATCGCCGCGCCTCGACCGGGATCGACTGGTCGCGCCCGCGCCCGCTCAACCGGTGCGTCGATACCGCGGTGACCAAACTTGCCGGATTGTGGGCGACCTGGGCGCTGATCGCGGCGATCTATTGCATCGGACGCTGGTACTGGCGCGGCGATTACCTGTTCGCGATGGAACTGATGATGGTCAGCGCCCCGGTGCTGGTGATCGTCTCGGTGCCCTATGTGCTGTGGCTCGAACGCGTGCTGGTCGAACCGCGCGACCATGCCTGGCACTTTGGCGCGATGCTGCTCGGCCGGCCGGGGTGGGACCGCCACGAAGTCGGCGATCACTTGCGCGCCTGGGCGGTAAAGGGCTTTTTCATCGCCTTCATGCTGTCGATCGTCGCCGGCGGGTTCATCGCCGAAGTGAATGCCGATTTCGCCCATGTCGCGACCGATCCGGTGTCGATCGGCAATGTCATGATCGAATTCATGTTCATGGTCGATGTGCAGATCGCGATGGTCGGCTATCTGCTGACCATCAAGCCGCTCGATGCGCATATCCGCACCGCCAATCCGCTGCTCGCCGGCTGGCTGGCGGCACTGCTGTGCTATCCGCCGTTCAGCCCGATGGGCGGGGGCGGGGTGCTCGATTATCACTATGCCACCGCCGACTGGAGCTATTGGCTGGCCGGGCATACCAAATTGCTGTGGCTGTGGGCGGCGCTGTTGGTCGCTCTGACCGCGTGGTACGCCTGGGCGACGGTGGCGTTCGGCCTGCGCTTTTCCAACCTGACTTATCGCGGGGTGATCACCAACGGGCCTTATGCCTGGACCCGCCATCCCGCCTATCTCGCCAAGAACACCTTCTGGTGGCTGTCGACCCTGCCGTTCCTCGCCACCACCCATTCGCACAGCGACATGGTGCGCAATACCGTCACGCTCGGTCTGGTCAGCGCGGTCTATTACTGGCGCGCCCGCACCGAAGAGGCGCACCTGCTTGCCGTCGATGCCAAATACCGCGCCTATCACGCATGGATGGCCGAATACGGCGTGATCACCTCGCGGCTGGTGCGGATCGGGCGGTGGCTTGCAGGCTTGCGCGGCGGCCAATCCGCTGCGCAGTCCTGACCGGGGACTTGCCGGTCAGACTGCCTGGCCGTCGTCGGCTTCGAAAATCTTGATGTCGCGGTCGTAAAGGCCCAGATCGCCGCGTTCGGCGATCCATGCCTGCATGTGCGGCGCCTTGAAATGCGCCGCCAGCGCGGCGCGGTCGCGCCACTTTTCAACGACATGAATCAGCCCGGGATCAAACAGATCCTGCGCATAGCTATAGGCGATGCAGCCGTCTTCGGCGCGGGTGGCGGTCACCACGCGCCCCGCCGCCGGCAGCGCGCGGGCGACATTTTCGGGGGGCATGCGGAACGTGCCGATAACCAGGATCATGGTGCCGGTGCCTTTGCGGTCAGAAACTGAATTCGTCATAGACGCGGGTCAGATCGCCGCCCCACGGCCCGTTGTAGAGATCGAGCAGCGTTTCGGCCGAAGTGCGTCCGCGCGCCACCATGTCTTCGAGCGGCAGCAGGTATCCGGTTTCGTTGTCGCCGGCCAGATTCAGCTGCGCCCGCGCCGCCAGCCCGGCGCGCGCGATCGCCAGCACCGGCGCGGCAATCTCGCGCAAGGTACCGCCCCCGGGCAGCGGGGCATCGAGCCCCATGCGCGGCACGCTGGCGCGCAGCGCCTCGCGCCCGGGCATGTCCCAGTGCTTGACCAGATCCCACGCCGCATCGAGCGCGGTCTGATCGTAGAGCAGCCCGACCCAGAATGCCGGCAGCGCGCAAATGCGGTTCCACGGCCCGCCATCGGCCCCGCGCATTTCCAGAAACGATTTCAGCCGCACTTCGGGAAACGCGGTCGACAGATGATCGGTCCAGTCCGAAGCGCGCGGCTTTTCCCCCGGCAGCGCGGGCAGGCGGCCATCGAGAAAATCGCGGAACGACTGCCCCGCCGCATCGATATATTTGCCGTCGCGATAGACAAAGTACATCGGCACATCGAGCATGTAGTCGACATAGCGTTCATAGCCGAAGCCGTCTTCAAACACGAACGGCAGCATGCCGGTGCGCGCCGGATCGGTGTCCGACCAGATATGGCTGCGATACGAAAGGAACCCGTTGGGGCGCCCTTCGAGAAACGGTGAATTGGCAAACAGCGCGGTGGCCAGCGGTTGCAGCGCCAGGCTGACACGGAATTTCTTCACCATGTCGGCTTCGCTGGCATAGTCGAGATTGACCTGGATGGTGCAGGTGCGCAGCATCATGTCGAGCCCCATCGTGCCGACGCGCGGCATGTGGCGCAGCATGATCGCATAGCGGCCCTTGGGCATCACCGGCAATTCGGCGCGGGTCTTGTCGGGCCACAGCCCCAGCCCGAGGCAGGCCAGTCCGAGCCGGTCGCCCACCGTGCGCACTTGCGCCAGATGCCGCCCGGTTTCCTCGCACGTCTGGTGCAGGTTCTGCAGCGGCGCGCCCGACAGTTCCAGCTGACCCGCCGGTTCGAGGCTGATCGCGCCATCGGGACCGCTCAGCGCGATCACGTTGCCGCCTTCGACCACCGGCTCCCAGTCGAATTCGGTCAGCCCGGCAAGCAGATCGCGAATGCCGCCGGGTTCGTCATACGACGGGGCGCGGTGGTCGGCCTTGCGATAGACGAATTTTTCGTGCTCGGTGCCGATTCGCCAGCGATTGGCCGGCTTCTCGCCCTTCTGCATCGGCGCCACCAGCGCGTCGCGATGCTCGATCACCGGTTCGTTGTGGTCGGATTCCTGCCGCGTGCTCATGGCGCCACGCGTTACTGTGCGATTGGGTTTCGCGCTACAACTTATTCGTGCCGGTCACCACTTGCTGCACTATCGGACCAGTCCCCGGCCAGCCCCATCCACAAGGCGCAGGCGGCGATCGCGGCGGTTTCACCACGCAGGATGCGCGGGCCGAGCGTGATTGCCACGGCCGCCGGATGCGCGCGGATGCTTGCGCGCTCGGCAGCATCAAACCCGCCCTCCGGCCCGATCAGCAGCGCCGCCGGGCCATGATGCGTGGCAAACGCCGGGGCCGCCGGCGCGCCGCCTTCCTCGTCGGCAAAGAACAGCGCGCGCTCGGCCGGCCAGTCGGCGAGCAGCGCGGCCAGCGGCAGCGGCGCATCGCAGGCGGGCAGCGCGGTGCGCGCGCATTGTTCGGCCGCCTCGATCAGCGTCGCGCGCACGCGTTCGGGGTTGATCCGGTCGGCGACGCAGCGCCGCGTCAGCACCGGCCGGATGCGCGCCACCCCCAGTTCGCAGGCCTTTTCGAGCACCCAGTCAAAGCGGTCCTTTTTCAGCAACGCCGGGCACAGCCACAAGTCGGGCACCCCCTCGCGCGCGCGCAGCCGGCGCTCGCAGCGCAGCGTCAGATCGCGTTTGCCCAGGCTTTCGGCGCGCGCCAGCCATTCGCCGGTCTGATCATCGCACAGCACCACTGCATCGCCCGGCGCCAGCCGCATCACCCGCAACAGGTAATGCGCCTGCGCCCCCTCGACCGCCACCGCGCCATCGGCCTGCAACGGGCCGGGCACAAACAGGCGCGGGGCAGACTTGGGCGGCCAGGCGGGGGTGGCGGGCATCGGCGTGGTCATGGCGCGTGTGGTAAGCGAGCCGCGCGCGCGCCGCAATCGCCGCTTGCACGCGCCGTGATTGCGCCGCATGGAACCGGGGCGATGACCGACGCGATCGTTCCCGACAGCCAGTACCGCGGGTTTGTGGCGCGCCTGCCGCTGCCGTGGCGCCATTATGCGCTGCTGGCGCGGTTTGACCGGCCGATCGGCTGGTGGCTGCTGTTCTGGCCGTGCCTGTGGGGGCTGTTTCTGGCCGGCGGCACCGCGCGCTGGGGGATGATCGGCTGGTTCCTGCTCGGCGCGGTGGTGATGCGCGGTGCCGGCTGCGTCTACAACGATATCGTCGATGCCGATCTTGACCGCCAGGTCGCGCGCACCGCCGCGCGGCCGGTCGCCAGCGGCGCGGTCAGTCGCCGCGCCGCCTGGGGCTGGACGCTGCTGCTGTGCGCGATCGGGCTGGTGGTCCTGCTGCAATTGCGCTGGCAGGCGCAGATCGTCGCGCTGGGCAGTCTGGCGCTGGTCGCCGCCTATCCGTTCATGAAACGCCTGACCGGGTGGCCGCAGGCATGGCTGGGGCTGGTGTTCACCTGGGGCGCGCCGACCGGCTGGGTCGAAGCGGGCGGGTTTGACACGCTGACGCCGCTGCTGCCGCTCTATGCCGGGTGCTGGGCGTGGTGCATGGGCTATGACACGATCTATGCCTGTCAGGACCGCGAGGATGATGCGCTGATCGGGATCGGTTCGTCCGCGCTGTCGTTTGGGCGCCATGTCCGCGCCGGGGTTGCCGGGCTCTATGCGCTGGCGCTGGCGGGGTGGGGTACGGCGATCTGGCTTGTGTGGCCAACTCCTTTGACGTTGTTAGCGCTGCTGCCGGTGGCGCTGCACCTTGGCTGGCAGGCCGTCACGCTTGATCCCGATGATGGCGACGGCGCGCTGCGGCGGTTTCGCGCCAACCGTACTGCCGGGCTGCTGATGGCGGCGGCGTGCTATACCGTGGGCTGGGTCGCCGGCTGAAACAGCGCGGCGTGCCGCGCGCAGATCGCCGGCCACAGCGTGGCAACCTGCGGCATGTCCAGATCAAACCGGTCGCGCAGCACGCTGACCAATTCGGCAGCATCGGCCAGCACGTGCTGCTGCGCCACGGCGGCGCTGGTGCGCGTCAGCACGCGGCCGCGCAGCGTCCAGTCGATGCCCTCGCGCCGCCGCTGCACCACCAGATTCTGCACAAACGGCGATTCGGGATCATGCGCCTGCCACTGGCTGTTTTGCGCCATCAGCGCTTCATCCCCCGGCGCATCGGCAAAGATATAGGCCATCCGGTGCGTGCCCAGTTCGGCGCCCAGCCACCACCGCCCCTGCTCATCGCGCGCCAGATCGACCGGCCAGGGCGCCAGCGGCCAGCGCCCGGCCTGCAACGGCAGCGGCGCGCCGATCCAACTGCCAAAGCCGACATCGACCAGCCATGGCGCCCCCTCGCACACGACTTTGAGCGCCAGATGCGATCCGATCGACGGCGTGTCGCTGCCGGGCCGCGCCACCCCCGCGCTCAACCGCTGCACGGCAAACCCGATCGTCGCCAGCGCCGCGCCAAACAGCGTGTTCTGTTCGTGGCACCAGCCGCCGCGCCGCGCGCCCACCAGCTTGTCATGCACCGCCGCCACCGCGCGCGAAGGTTCATGGCCCAATTGCACATCGATATTTTCAAACGGGATCGCCCCCGTATGCGCTGCATGCAGCCCGGCCAGCGTGGCGTGATCGGTGCGCAGCGGCCCGCTCCAGCCAATCCGCCGGCACCACGCGTCCATTTGCTCCGAGGTCAGCCGCCCGACCGTCATGCCGAAGCCAGCAGCGCCTCGGCCCCGCCCAGATCGACGCTGACCAGCCGCGACACCCCCTGTTCGACCATCGTCACGCCAAACAGCCGGTGCATCCGCGCCATCGTCACGGCATTGTGCGTCACGATCAGATAGCGCGTGCGGGTGCGCCCGACCATCGCATCAAGCAAGTCGCAAAAGCGTTCGACATTGGCATCATCGAGCGGCGCATCGACTTCGTCGAGCACGCAGATCGGCGCCGGATTGGTCAGAAACAGCGCAAAGATCAGCGCCACGGCGGTGAGCGCCTGTTCGCCGCCCGACAGCAGCGTAAGCGATTGCAGCTTCTTGCCCGGCGGCTGGGCAAAGATTTCGAGCCCGGCCTCGAGCGGATCATCGCTGTCCACCAGCGCCAGATGCGCCTCGCCACCACCGAACAGATCGGTGAACAGCCGGCGGAAATGCGCATCGACCGCATCGAACGCCGCGCGCAACCGTTCGCGCCCCTCGCGGTTCAACGCGCCGATCGACCCGCGCAGCCGGCCAACCGCCTCGACCAGTTCGGCGCGGTCGCTCACCGTGCTGCCCAGTTCCGCTTCGGCCGTGGCGAGATCTTCGGCGGCGACCAGATTGACCGGCCCCAGCCGTTCGCGATCGGCCAGCAAGCGATCATGCGCCGCGCTCACCTCGGGCGCGGCGGCGACTTCGTCGGCGGCAAAGCCCAGCCGGCCGGGCAGCAGCGGCGGTGGGCACTGGAACCGTTCGCCGGCAATCCCGGCCATTTCCTGGCGCCGCTGGTCTTCGTTTTCGGCGCGTGCGGCCAGCCCGGCGCGTGCCTCGCGCGCGCTGGCCAAGGCTTCGGTGGCGCGCGCCAGCGCTTGATCGGCGGTGCGCGCGGCGGTTTCGGCGGCGGCTTGCGCGGCTTCGGCCTGGCCCAGATCGCTTGCCAGCCGGTTGCGCAGGCCTTCGCCCGCCTCGATCTCGGCGATCAGCGCCGCCGGCTTGGCGGCGTGAACCGCGCGTTCGCTGTGCAGATCATCGGCGCGCGTCGCCATTTCGGCCAGCCGCCGCGCCGCATCGCTGGCGCGCGCCTGCCAGTTGCGGATATCGTTTTTCAGCGCGCCAAGCCGTTCGCGCCCCACCGCAATCGCCTGGTCCGATGCCGCCAGCGCGGCGCTGGCATTTTGCAGCGTGGTGCGCGCGGCGGAATTGCGGCTGCGGGCGGCATCGAGCGCGGCGCGCCCGGCGGCCGGATCGGGCAGCGCAGCGCGGCGCTGTTCGGCGGCGTCGAGGTCGGCAGCGGCCAAGGCCCTTTGTTGCTCGGCATCGGCGCGCGCGCGGTCGAGATCGGCGCTGCGGGTGCGGCGCAGCGCGGCGGCGCTTTCGGCGGCATCGTGCGCGCGCAACGCGGCGCGTTCGGCCTCTGCCGCGCTGGTGACCGCGCGTTCGGCAGCGGCCAGCCGCGCCTGTCCTTCGGCCAATGCGCTGCGCGCGGCGGCATCGGCGGCCTCTGCCGCGGCCAGCGCGGCGCGGCGTGCCGGCACCAAGGCAGCGAGTTCGAGCCGGCGGTTGTCCGCCTCCAGCAACGCCGCCTCGGCCGCGCCTTCACCCGCGGCGACAAACCCGTCCCACCGCCGCAAGCGTCCAGCGCGGGTCACCAGCCATTCACCCGGTGCCAGCGCACGGCCATCATCGTCATCGGCCACCCGCACCAGCGCCAGCCGCGCGCGCAGCGCATCGGGCGCGGCGGGCACATGATGCGCCAGCGCATCGGGCAGGGCAGGGGGCACCTCGGCCCCGGTCCAGAACCGCCCGTCACTCTCTGCCGGTGCCGCCCCCACCGGCGCCCCGGCATCGCGGCCCAGCACGGCGGCCAAGGCCCGTTCATAGCCCGGCGCCGCACGGCTGGCATCAATCGCGCCGGGCTGGCGGCCCTTTTGCGCGGCGGCACGGTCCCGCGCGGCCTTGTCACGTTCGAGCGCCTCTGCCTCGCGCAGCACGCCCGCGCAATCGGCGCGCGCGGCTGCCAGCGCCTGCGCGGCGGCATCGGCGGCAGTCATCAGGCTTTCGCGCGCGCTGGCCAGTTCGCTGCGGCTGGCCTGCGCTTCGCGCAGCGCAATGGCGGCGGCATCGCGCGCCGCCATCGCCTCGGTCAGCTTGACCGCCGGATCGGGCTCGCGCGCCAGCGCATCGGCTTGCGCGGCGATCCGCGCGGCATCGGCTTCGGCGCGGGCCAGGCGTTGCCGCGCGGCGGTCACCGCCGCTTCGGCGACGCGCCATTCGGCATCGGTGGCGGCCTGTTCGGCGGTGGTGGTGGCCAGCGCCAGTTCGGCCTGGCGGCTGTCGGCCTCGGCGCGGTCGCAGGCGGCGCGCAACGCGGGGCGCGCGGCCTCTTCGGCGGCAGCGGCCGCCTCGGCCTCGGCCAGATCGCGCGCCAGCCGTGCCTGCGCGCTGGCGGCATCGGTCGACAAGCGGTCGGCGGCGGCGCGGTCGCTGTCGATCCGCGCGATCTGGCGGTCAATATCGGCCAGCCGCTCTTCGGCCGCCTGCAACTGCGCGCCCAGCCCGGCCATCCGCTGGCCATGCGCGGCGGCATCCTGGCGGCGGTCAAACAACTCTTCGCGCGCGGCGGCCAGCGCGGCGGTGGCGCGGTGCTGCTCGGCCTGCGCGGTGGCGGCGGCGGCTTGCGCAGCGGTTACTGCCGCCTCGGCCTGCGCCAGCGCGGCGCGCGCGGCATCGGCGGCGGCGGCGGCATCGCGCCAGCGGGCAAACACCAGTTGGGCCTCGGCCACGCGGATCTGCTCGCTCAACGCCTTGTAGCGCTCTGCGGCGCGCGCCTGGCGGCGCAGCGTGCCGATCCGGGCATCGAGCCCGGCGACAAGGTCTTCGAGCCGCGCCAGATTGGCCTCGGTCGCGCGCAGCCGGGTTTCGGCATCGCGGCGGCGCACGTGCAGCCCGGCAATCCCGGCGGCTTCTTCCAGCATCATCCGCCGTTCCGCCGGTTTGGCGGCGATCACTGCAGCGATCCGTCCCTGGCTCACCAGCGCCGGGCTGTGCGCGCCGGTGGCGGCATCGGCAAACACCAGCGCGACATCGCGCGCGCGCACATCGCGGCCATTGACGCGATAGACGCTGCCGGCGCCGCGCTCGATCCGCCGCACGACTTCCAGTTCATTGCCCCATTGCCCGGGGCTGTCGGTTTCAGCGGTCAGCACCACTTCGGCAAAATCGCGCGCCGGGCGGCGCGCGGTGCCGGCAAAGATGACATCGTCCATCCCGCCGCCGCGCATCGCCCGCGCGCTGTTTTCGCCCATCACCCAGCGCAGCGCTTCGAGCAGGTTCGACTTGCCGCAGCCATTGGGGCCGACCACTCCGGTCAGCCCGGGCTCGATCCGCAATTCGGCCGGTTCGACAAAACTTTTGAACCCCGACAGGCGCAGCCGCTTGAAATGCATGACCGGCCCGCCTGTCCGCCGTTACCGCGCGCCGGCTTTTTGCAGCAGCGGTTCCAGCCCCTCCCAATTGGCGACTTCGAGATTGCGGCCATTGAGGATGAACGCCGGGGTGCCGGTCACGTTGAAATCGTTCTGCGCCTTTTCGGTCGCCGCTGCCAGCGCGGTCGCCCGCTTGCTGTCGGCGAGGCATTGTTCGCCCTGCCCGGTGGCGACACCGCGCTGGGCAAAGAAATCGTTCATCCCGGCATAGCGCGCGATCGCGGCGGGGCGCTGGCCGGCGGGCATTGTCTGCACGCCCTTCATCGCGTCTTCGCCGGCGGCTTTCAGATTGGCAAACATCGTCGGCTGCCACGCCCAATACTGCTCGGCCATCGGGATCACCGTTTCGGGCGCATTGTTGCAGGTCGCCAGCAGCGTTGCCGGCATGTCGAGCATGTTGAGCATGAAGAAGCGCAGTTCATAGCTGATGCGCCCGCTGTTCACATACGTATCGCGCAGCTTGGGGAACCCCTCGCTGGCAAAGGCGGCGCAGTGCGAACACGACAGCGCGCCATATTCGATCAGCTTGAGCGGGGCATTGGGATTGCCCATCAGATAGCCGCCATCGGGGGTAGCAGTAATCACGTCGGACCACTGCTTGCCCGCCGGCGGGGCGACCGTGGCGATCGGCGCATCGGCGGTGATCGGGCTGTCGGCCTTTTTCCCGCACGCGGCCAGACCAAACGCCAGCGGCAGCAGCGCGGCGGCAAACAGCGGGGCAAAACGGATCGGCTTCATCGGCGGGACTCTGCTTTCGTCAAAGGGGAAGGGGGGTCAGTGCAGGCGCGCTTCAACCTGCGGCTTGAGCGCGGCCCAGGTATAGGTCGCGGTCAGCGGCACATTGTCGATCAGAAATCCGGGCGTGCCCTTGATATCGTACTGATCGACCGCGTCATTGGTCTGCTTGGCAATCCGGTCGGCCAGCGGCTTGTCGGCAAGGCAGCGGTCGAGTTCGGCACGGCTGTAGCCGCGCTGTTCCATCAGCGTATAGAGCCCCAGATCGCCGGCAATCGCGCGCATGCGGGTGGCAAAATCAGGATTGTCCCAGCGCGCCTTTTGCGCATCGCTCAGCGTGTTGATCGGCGCCAGCCATTGCGCCTGCCGCGCCAGCAGCAACTGGGTATTGTCAAAGAATTTGCCCGGCGGCCCGCATTCGGCAAGCAGCGAGGCAGTCACATCGAGCACGTTGCGCAAGAACGGGCGGATCTCCAGCGTGCCCTTGCCCGGGCCGATCATGCCGATCGCCAGTTGCGCGCGCGATTCGGCTTCAAATTCGGCACAGTGCGGGCAGGTATAGCTGATATAGGCGACCAGATGCACCGGCGCCGCCGGGTTGCCGACCATATAGCCATCCTGCGGCGTGCGGGTGACTTTGGCGTTCCAGTTGACCGCTGCGGCGGCGTGCCGCGCCGGCGGGCTGGCGATGGCGGGCGCGACGATCAGCGCGGCGCACAGCGCGATGATGGTGCGGGTCAACAGGCGGGGCAGGGGCATCGGGCGGCGTTCCATCATGTCAGCGTGAACGATCGGGCTTGTCTGCCCGATGAACGGCCATCTGATCAAGACTGCGCGCCAGCGATTCGAGCACCGCGCGCAATTCGGGATCGCCGACATCGCGCAGGCTGTCGCCCAGTTCGATCGGCACCGGGCGCAGCGCCGGCGGCGGCCCGGCCGGTTGCGCCGCTGCGGGCGGTTCGATCACCCCCTGGCGCAGCCGCACCCGGGCAATCGCGCGATAGCCGAAAAAGCGGTTCACCCGCTCGATGATTTCGGGAACGACATGCTGGATCAGCGGGGCATGCGCCGGGCTGACCACCAGATGCAGCGTGCCTTCGGACTTTTCACCCACCGGAAAACGGATCGATTCGGGTGCGCAATGGCGGGCATGCGCGGCGCCGACGATTTCGGGCCAGCGCGTCACCACGCTCGACTGGACAAAGCCGAACCGGCGAAACGCGGTGCGCCCGATCGCCGGCATCAGATCGCCGATCTGGCGCGCTTCGCCGCCGCGCGCGCGTTCAAACGCCCGCGTCGCCCCCGCTTTGCCCGTTTTGCCTGTTCCGTCCCGTTCCATAGCGCGCCATGCCATGCCATAGCCACGCGATGCAGGCCAGTCCTTCCGCCACGCCATCCCCGGCCACGCTGCTGCTCGAATGGTATGATCGCCATGCCCGCGTGCTGCCCTGGCGCAGCGCGCCGGGCACGCCGCCGCCCGATCCCTATCGCGTGTGGCTGTCCGAGGTCATGCTGCAACAGACCACGGTGGCGGCGGTGCAGCCCTATTTCGCCCGGTTTGTCGAGCGCTGGCCGACGGTGGCCGCGCTCGCCGCCGCCGCCGATGCCGATGTCATGGCGGCCTGGGCGGGGCTGGGCTATTACAGCCGCGCGCGCAATCTGATAGCCTGCGCGCGCGCGGTGGCGGCGCGCGGCGGCTTTCCCGATAGCGAGGAAGGTTTGCGCGCGCTGCCGGGGCTGGGCGCCTATACCGCTGCGGCCGTGGCGGCGATCGCGTTCGGGCGCCCGGCGGTGGTGGTCGATGCCAATGTCGAGCGCGTGGTGGCGCGGCTCAATGCGATCGCCACCCCGCTGCCCGCCGCGCGCCCGGCGATCCGCGCCGGCGCGGCGGCGATTACTCCGGCGCAGCGCGCGGGCGATTTTGCCCAGGCGATGATGGACCTCGGCGCGACGATCTGCACCGCCAAACGCCCCCGCTGCATGCTCTGCCCGCTCCACGGCCAATGCCGCGCCGCGCAAGCGGGCATCGCCGAAATTTTGCCCGCCAAACCGCCGCGCCGGGCCAAACCGGTGCGGCGCGGCCACGCCTGGTGGATCGAACGCGGCGGCGCGGTGTGGCTGGTGCAGCGCGCGGGCAAGGGCATGCTCGGCGGGATGCGCGCGCTGCCCGATGATGGCTGGTCGGCGCGCGCCGATGGCCACGGCCGGCCACCGCTGCCAGCTGCATGGCGGCCGGGCGGGGTGGTGCGCCACAGCTTCACCCATTTCGATCTCGAATTGCAATTGATGCTTTGCGCCGACGCCGAATTGGGCCACCATTTGCCGCATGACGCAATGGGTGAATTCTGGCCGATCGAGCAGATCGCGGCGGCCGGGTTGCCCACGGTATTTGCCAAAGCAGCCAGCATCGCCCTGGCCGAACGCTAGAACATTGGGGAGTCCTATGGCCGAATTTCCGCATGATGGTGATCACCTCGCGTCGCTGCCGTTCTGGCGCGACAGCGGATCGCACCCCGGTTTGGGCGCGCTGATCCCTGCGGTATCGCGGCGCGGCTTTCTCGGCGGCGCATTGCTCGCCGGGGGTGCCGGGCTGCTGCCGCGCCTCGCCCATGCCGCGCCCGACAGCGCCGAAGCGGCCTATCCGACGATTGCCCGGCTGGCGCATGATTATGTCGATGGCGGCAAGCTGCCCGGGTTTGTCGCGCTGCTCGGGCTGCGCGATGGTCAGGGCTTGATCGCGCGCGGGGTGCAAACGCTGGGTGATCCGCGCCCGGCGGGAATCGACAGCCTCTATCGCGCCTATTCGATGACCAAGCCGCTGACCGGCATGGCAACGATGATGCTGATCGACGAAGGCAAGCTCACGCTCGATACCCCGCTGGCGGCGATCCTGCCCAAATTTGCGCGGATGCAGGTGCAGGTGACCCCCGATGGCTCGATCACCGATTTGCGCCCGGCCACGGTGCCGATCACCATCCGCCACTTGCTCACGCATACTTCGGGGCTGGGCTATTCGATCGTCCAGAAAGGGCCGCTCAAGACCGCCTATGAAGCCAACGGGCTGGTCCCCGCGCAAGTCAGCCGGGTCGAAATCCCGGGGCTGAAAGTGGGCAAGCCGCTGCCCAGCCTCGCCGCCTTTGCCGACAAGCTGGCGGAGATGCCGCTGGTCTATGAACCGGGCAGCAAATGGTCCTATTCGGTCTCGCTCGATCTGCTCGGCCGGGTGATCGAGGTGGTGTCGGGCCGCCCGTTCGATGCCTTTTTGATGGAGCGCATCATCGGCCCTTGCGGCATGGCGAGTTCGGGCTTTCAGGTCGCCGCGGCCAACAAGGACCGGCTGACCAGCAATTACGGCGTGCTCAACGGCAAACTGGTGCCGATCGACCCGGCGGCCAGCTCGGTCTATCTCGATCCGCCGGCCTATCCGTTCGGTGGGGCCGGGCTGGTGACGTCGCCGCGCGATTACGACCGCTTCCTGCGCATGCTGCTCAACATGGGCACGCTCGACGGCCAGCGCGTGATGAGCGCGGCGGCGGTGCAACTGGGCACCAGCAATCTGCTGCCGGCCGGCGCCGATACCAGCGAACTCGATGATCATCCCGCCGGGTTTGGCGCGGGGGGGCGCGTCGGGCTGGGCGCCGAAGCGGGCACCTACGGGTGGTCGGGGGCGGCCGGCACCGTCGGCTTTGTCAGCTATCGCTCGATGCTCAGCGCCGGGCTATGGGTGCAATATATGCCCAGCTCCGCCTATCCGCTGGGCAAGGAATTCCGCAATGCCGTGCGCACCGACGTGATCGCCCGGTTCCGCGCCAAGGCCGCAGCATGACCGCACCGGTGATCGCTTTTGCGGGATCGCCGATCGACCGCGCCGATGCGGTGCGCGCCGATCCCGAACGGCTGGCCGCGCTGACCAACTGGCGCGCGCGGCTGTTGCGGCTGGACGGGCTGGCGCCGCTGATCGCGCCCGATGGCGGGCTCGACTGGGGCTCGCTGGCCGATGCCGATCCGGCGGCGGAACTGGTGTTCCTCGGCCTCGCTCCCGATGGCCGCGCCTGTTTTGTCGCGGTTGATCCGGCGCAGGTCGGGGTCGGCAGCACCGCGCCGCCCGATCCCCGGTTGTGGCAGGTGATGGGTCTGCTCAGCCCGGCCGATCTGGCGACCTATGGCGCGGCCAAGGCGCTGGTCGATTGGCACGCGCGGCACCGGTTCTGCGCGCGCTGCGGCCAGGCCACCACGCTGGCCAAAGGCGGCTGGCAGCGCACCTGCGGCAATCCGGCGTGCCGCGCCGAACATTTCCCGCGCGTCGATCCGGTGACGATCATGACCGTCGAGCATCAGGGCAATCTGCTGCTCGGGCGCCAGCCGCGCTTTCCGCCGCGCCGCTATTCGGCGCTGGCCGGGTTTGTCGAACCGGGCGAAACGATCGAGGAAGCGGTCGCGCGCGAAATTCACGAAGAGGCCGGGGTGCGCGTGCGCGAGGTGCGCTATGTCGCCAGCCAGCCCTGGCCGTTTCCTTCGTCGCTGATGATCGCCTGCCATGCCCTGGCCGATGATCCTGCGCTGACGATCGATCGCAGCGAGCTCGACGATGCACGCTGGTTTTCCCGCGCCGAAGTCGCCGCCGCGCTGGCGGGCGGGGGCGAAACCGCGTTCATCGCCCCGCCGCCGTTTGCGATTGCCCATCACCTGCTGCGCTGGTGGCTGGCCCAATGACCGCGCCGCACCCGATAACCATCGACATCTGGTCCGACGTGATGTGCCCATGGTGCGTGATCGGCAAGCGCCAGTTGGAAACCGCGCTGGCCGGCATGGCAGACGAAGTCGCGGCGACGATCCGCTTTCACCCGTTCGAATTGAACCCCGACATGCCGGCCGAAGGCGAAGACCAGCGCGCGCACATCATGCGCAAATATGGCCGCAGCGCCGATCAGGCCGACGAAGGACGCCAGCGGCTGCGCGCGGCGGGGCAGGCCGCCGGCTACAGCTTTGATTACACCGGCCCGGGCGATCCGCCCCCGGCGATGATGTGGAACACCCGCGCCGCGCACCGCCTGCTGGTCATGGCGCTGCGCGATCATGGCCCGGCGGTGCAGGCGCGGCTGAAACACGCGCTGTTCGATGCGCATTTTCAGGCGCGCCGGCCGATTGCCGATCATGCGGTGCTGATCGATATCGCCGCCGAGGCCGGGCTTGACCGCGCCGAGGCCGCCGCCGCGCTGACCGATGCCGAACTCGATGCGATCGTTTCCGCCGGCGAACAGCAAGCGTGGGACTGGAACATCACCGCAGTGCCGGCGATGGTGATCAACGGCAAATACCTGATCCCCGGCGCGCAGGACCCGGCGACTTATGCCAATGCGCTGCGCCGCGTGATCGCCCGCGAAACCGCGCGCTGATCAAACCAGCCCCAGTCGCGCCAGTTCGCCGGCAATCGCCGGGGGCAGCACATCGGCGCTGTCGCCCTCGGCCAGATCGGGCGGGCTGTCGGCTTCTTCGAGATAGCGCCAGCCCTGATGCGCGCGTCGCGGGCGCGGCACCACGTCGATCAGCCGGGTGGCGATGACGATGTTGGTGCGGCCATCGGGGGCTTCCTCGAACCCGAGGATTTCCGAGCGCGCCACCAACTGGTGCTTGAGAATCCAGTACAGCGACCCGCCGATCATTTCGGCATGGCGGCGCGGCAGGTTGCGCGTGGTCAGCCGCGCGCTGTCGCCGCGCGTGCGGAACCAGCCATGCACTTCTTCGAGCGATTGCGCGCCATAGGCGACTTTGGTCATGTTCAACGGCATCGAATGCTCTCTAGAGCCTGATGACATGGGATTGACCCACCGTGATTGCTCTGGAAAGCTCCGTGGCGAGGCGCGGCGCGCAGCGAGGGCTGGTTGCCCCTTGCAAGCGTCGCAACGCTGCCACGGGGCTTTCCAGAGCAACCCCGCAGGGGCGGGCCGCTTTTGGCCCATTGCGGCGTCTCTCGTCGGTCACAATGTGCCCGCATTGCTCCCTCCTCGTTCCTTGCACTGGGCCAAAATCGGCTCCGTCACGGTGGGTCAATCCCATGTCATCAGGCTCTAGGCGCGCCGGGGCGATCTGCAAACCTGCCCGACAGCGCAGGCCGGTCGACAACGCGGCCAAAGCCGGTATAGGAACCGCACGATTGGCAACAAGGACTGCACGCAATGGCCGACCAGAAACTGGTGTTTTCGCTTTCCACGGGTGACGTGGTGATCAAGTTCTTCCCCGACAAGGCCCCCGGCCATGTTGCGCGGATCAAGGAACTGGTCAGCGAAGGGTTTTATGACGGGGTCAAATTCCACCGCGTCATCCCCGGCTTCATGGCGCAGGGCGGCTGTCCGCAGGGCACCGGCATGGGCGGCTCGTCAAAGCCCGACTTGCAGGCCGAATTCAACGATGTGCCGCATGTGCGCGGGGTGTGCTCGATGGCGCGCACGCAATATCCGCATTCGGCCAACAGCCAGTTTTTCATCTGCTTCGATGATGCCCGCTTCCTCGACCGGCAATATACCGTGTGGGGCGAAGTCGAATCCGGCATGGAACACATCGACGCGCTGCCCAAGGGCGAACCGCCGGCTCAGCCCGGGGTGATCACCAAGGCCAGCCTGGTCGACGCCTGACCGGTCAGGCGACGTCGGCGATGCGGCGGTCGCTCTGGCCCGGCCAGGGTTCCGCCGCCGCCACCGGTTTTTCCGCGCGCAGCTTCGCCTTCCACATGTGCAAGGCCTGAAGCAGCCGGTCGCTGCGCACGACAAATTCGCCCAGCATGATGTCGCCGGCGAGATCGCGCCGGTCATCATCGATCGCGACGATGACACAACCGGCGCTGGCGTGAAATTCGGCATGCAGGCGCACGACTTCGGAATATTCGGCGCTGGCCCGGGCAGCCGGGTCCAGATCGCTGCCGTGCAGCCACTGGCCAAACGCGCATTGGTCGTCGCGGCCGATGGTTACCGCATCAAGCCGCTCTTCGCCGTTCGCCAGCGCGGTGCGCAGCCGCATTTTCCAGCGCGCATGCGCGCTGATCGCATGGTCGATTTCGCGAATTGTGCGGGTCTTGCTCATGTTGACCATCCTGCCATGCAAAGCTGTCCTTGCCCGCCTCGGCACCTAGTGAACAGGGGTGACGCGATGGTTGATCACTGCCCTCAATATCCGGTTATTTCCCCTACGGGGCTTGCCCTTAGCATTGCCGCTGTGCTTTATCCTGTGATCACACTTTGGGGGATCAAGCAACGATGTCAGCCTTTCCGGTAACCGAGCGCAGCCGCATCCGCCGGCTGCACGCACGCGGCACGCACGACCAGGACGCGGTACACGCCGTGCTCGATGCCTCGCCGCTGTGCCATGTCGGTTATGTCATCAACGGCGAGGCCTATGTCACCCCGACACTGCACTGGCGCGAGGGCAACCGGGTCTATTGGCACGGATCATCGGCCAGCCGCTTTCTGCGCCAGGTGGTGGGCCAGCGGGTGTGCCTGACGGTCAGCCTGATGGACGGCTATGTGCTGGCGCGCTCGGCGTTCAACCATTCGGTCAATTACCGTTCGGCGATGGTGTTCGGGCAGGCGCAGGCGATCACCGATCCGGCCGAAAGCGAAGCCGCCTTGCGCGCGATGGTCGATGATCTGTTCCCCAATCGCTGGCCGCACTTGCGGCCGATGACCGCGCAGGAACTGAAGGCGACCACCGTGCTGTGGCTCGATATCGAAGAAGCCAGCGTCAAAACCCGCGCCGCCCCGCCGGGCGACGGCGAAGATGCCGAGCACCCGGTCTGGGCCGGGGTCATCCCGATGACCACCACGCTTGGCGCGGCGGTGCCTGCCGAAGGCCCGCACCACGATTTGCCGGTGCCGGCTGAACTGGGCACGCTGATCGCGTCCGGGCGCCTGCGCTGATCCTACCAACGCCCCGCTCATCCTGAGCCTGTCGAGCCGAAGGCCAGCGTCAGCTAAGGATGCGCGCAAACGGTTGAGTTTGCTCGTTTTTTCAGCGCGTGGGGCAGGTGTCGCCGCGCATCCTTCGACAGGCTCAGGATGAGCGGGTTTGTTTAAAAATCAGATATTTTGCTGAAATCACAACACGGCGCGGATCATCCAGTCGTGAAACAGCCGCACCGGGCGCGATTGCAGCGCGCGCGGGCGGCAGACGAACCAGTACGAATAGGGGCTGTCGACTTCGATGTCATACACACGCGCCAGCCGCGAATCGTGGCTACGGGTAAAATGGTCATCGTGCATGATCGCGATGCCCAGCCCTTGCGCGGCGGCTTCGAGGATCAACTGCCCCGAATCGAAATGGTCGATCGCCGCCGGTTCAAGGTTTTCCAGATGCAGCGTGCGCTTCCACGCTTCAAAGCTCATCGGCAGATCGTTGTGGACCAGGAAAGTCTGCTTTGACAGCAGCGCCAGATCGGGCCGGTCGCCCAGGCTGGCGGCCAATTCGCGGTTGGCGATCGCATAGACGCGGTTGTGATCGAGCCGCACCGCATGGAGCGTGGCATCGGGCCCTTCGGACAGGATGATCGCGGCATCGAGCGCATCGCCCAGCTTGGTTTCGGCGGCATGGCCGCTGTCGATATCGATGTGCAGTTGCGGGTGCAGCCGGCGCAATTCGCCCAGCCGGGGAAACAGCCGCTGGCTGCCGAACAGCGGCAGCACCCCCAGCCGCAACCGCATGCCGCGCCCGGTATCGATCAACCGGTCAATCCGGTCGGCCATTTCGTCGATCAGCGGTGCGACTGCATCATAGAGCGCCTGGCCGTCCTCGGTCAGCCGCAGCGCCTGATGTCGGCGTTCAAACACCGGCTTGCCGATGAATTCTTCCAGCGCGCCGAGCCGCCGCGACAGCGCCGAGGGGCTGAGCGCCAGATCGGCGGCGGCGGTCTTGGCCGACCCGGCGCGCACCACGCGGATAAACGCTTCCAGCGAGCGCAGCGGGGGCAGGCGGCGGATCATGAGCGGGCAGCAGGTCCTGAATCGGTGGGGTCATCGTCGGGCGCGTGCAGCCGCAGCCTGGTCAGGCGCCGTTCGTCACCATCGGTAACCTCGATCCGCCAGCCGCTGGCATGATCGAGCATGCGCCCCACCGGTGGCACTTCGCCTGCCAGCACCACGGCCAGCCCGCCCAGCGTATCGACGTCCTCGTCGACAATGGCAAGCCGCGGATCAACCTTTTTGGCGATGTCGTCGAGCTCGGCGCGGGCATCGGCCTCCCACGTCGCTTCATCGATGCGGTGGATCAGATCGACCGGGGCATCGTCGTGTTCATCCTCGATCTCGCCGATGATTTCCTCGACCAGATCTTCAAAGGTGATGATCCCGTCGGTGCCCGAATATTCGTCGATCACGATCGCCAGATGCGTGCGGCTGGCGCGCATGTCGCCCAGCACATCGAGCGCGCCGCGCGCCTGCGGCACAAACAGCGGCTGGCGCATCAGCCCCGACCAGTCATCGGGCGCCGGCTCGCCGCTCAATGCCATGCGCGCGACGATCGGGAACAGGTCCTTGACGTGAACCATGCCGACAATGTCATCGAGCGATTCGCCATAGACCGGCAGCCGGCTGTGGCCATGTTCGGCAAATGCGCCGATCAGCTCGACAAAGCTGGCGCTGGTCGGCACCGCCACGATCTGCCCGCGCGGGATCGCCACGTCATCGGCATCATGCTCGCTGAAATGCAGCAGGTTGCGCAGCATCTGGCGTTCGAGCTGAACCAGATCGCCGCCGACTTGATCGATCGTGCCGCCATCGCCTTCGTGCTCTTCGATCGCTTCTTCGATCTGCGCGCGCAGCGATTGATCCTGGCCGCGAAACAGCGCCCTGATCATGCGCCACAGCGCGGGACTACTGTCGCCTTCGCCCGACCGGCTGTCGCCGCCGGACCCGTTGCCCTCGGGCACCTGGTCTGTCTCCTGCTCGGGCTGCGGATGCTTCGCGGCCCCCCATTGCATTACCCATATGGGTCAGGCAGGCCCAAAAGTGCAAGCGCCTTGCGCTCGAGGTTTTCCATTTCCTCGGCCTCGGCCTCGCCCAGTTCGTGGTCATGGCCGGCGAGATGGAGCAAACCGTGGACAATCAGATGGCTGGCATGATTGGCCATCGGGATCGCCTTGTCCGCCGCCTCGCGGCTGCACACCCCGTGCGCAAGGATCAGATCGCCCAGCATCGCCGGCGCCGGATCGTCATCGCGCACGCGCAGCACATCCTCGCGCGCGAGCATCGGAAAGCTCAGCACATTGGTCGGCCGGTCCTTGGCCCGCCACTGCCGGTTGAGCGCGTGGACTTCGTCATCATCGGCAAACACCAGGCTGACCAGCATGGTATCGTGCGCCAGTTCGGGCGCGACACTGGCGGTGGCCGCAGCGGCGGCATGGGCCAGCGCCTCCCAGTCGGTGGCGCTGCCCCACACCGGGTCGATATCGATGTCGAGTTCGGGTGCCACGTTCACGCCGAGGGGTCTTCGGCGCCGGGGCCTTCATAGGCTTCGACAATCCGCCCGACGATCGGGTGGCGCACCACGTCGCCGGCACCAAACCGCACCGTGCCGATGCCTTCGACCCCTTCGAGCCGGCGCACCGCATCGGCCAGCCCGCTGGCAGCTACCCCGCCGGGCAGGTCAACCTGGCGCGGATCGCCGCAGATCACCATCCGGCTGTTCTGGCCAAACCGGGTGAGAAACATCTTCATCTGCCCGGGGGTGGTGTTCTGCGCCTCGTCCAGAATGACAAAGGCATCTGACAGCGTGCGCCCGCGCATGAACGCGATCGGCGCCACTTCGATCTCGCCCGAGGCCATCCGCCGCTCGACCTGTTCGGGCGGCATGCAGTCATAGAGCGCGTCGTAGAGCGGGCGTAGATAGGGATCGACCTTTTCCTTCATGTCGCCGGGCAGAAAACCCAGCCGCTCGCCCGCCTCGACCGCCGGGCGCGACAGGATCAGCCGCTGCACCGATCCGCTGATCAATTGCGCCACCGCCTGCGCCACGGCGAGATAGGTCTTGCCGGTGCCCGCAGGGCCCAGCGCAAAGATCACGTCATCGCGCACCAGCGCGCGCATGTAATCGATCTGCACTTTGGATCGCGGCGCGATCGTTTTCAGCCGGGTGCGGATCAGGATCGGCGGCGCGGCGATCGGCGATCCGGTGATGATGCCGTCGAGCGTCGGTTCATTCGACATCGCGATCAGCGAATCGACCACCCCGCCATCGATGTCCTGCCCCGACAGGATGCGCTGATACATCCCGCGCAGCACATCGCGCGCGCGGGCAACGGCATCTTCCGGCCCTTCGACCAGCGCCTTGTTGCCGCGTGCGGAAATATACACCCCCAGCCGGTTTTCGATCAGCACCAGGTTGGTGTCAAACTGGCCAAACAGCGCGCCCAGCACGGTCTGTTCGTCAAACGCGATCTCGATTCGCGCGCGGCGGTTGTGGTCGGTGCGGTGCGCACCTTCGTGCGTGGCACCATAATGCCCGGCGGGTTCGCCGCGCATATCGCGATTGGCCATGGTCGTGGCGCGGGGAAATTTGCGGGCCATGCGTCTCCCTTGGTTCGGTGCCGCCAGCTTATGCCGCGATGTGGCAGGCGCAAGACAAGCTGCCCCTAATTTTCCACCGCCGGCGATGATTTGCACAACCTGTTGCCCGCCGGCCACCAGCCGTGTCGCCGAACCCGAGACAAACCTGAACGGCGGCTGATCATTTCGTGTGGTGACGGTTCACCTGCAACGTGGCATCACGGTGATCGCGGCAGATTTGCTTAATCATAATCACCTGCCGCGACTGCGAAAACCCAGGAGGATCCCGATCATGCGCAAGGCTCTGCTTTCCATCGTCACCGTGGCGATTGCCGCGGCGGCGCTCGCCCCGACGATGGCCGATGCCCGCCCGTGGCATCGCCACCACCATCAATGGCACCACTGGCATCATCGCCACCATCGCTGATGGCAATAGCGACGGCGGGTCAGCCGACCCGTCGTCCTGCCAGCGAATTGGGCCCGGCGCCGATCAGATCAACCGTGACCAGATCGCCGATCGCCGCATCATCGATGCAATGCACCGATTGCAACCAGGGTGATTTGCCCAGCCATTGCCCCGGCTGGCGCCCCTGCCGCTCCACCAGCACGGTACAGCGCCGCCCGACCGAGGCCTGGTTGAACGCCAGCTGATCGCGGTTGATCCGCGCCTGCAGGCGTTGCAGCCGGTCATCCATCACTGCGGCCGGCACTTGCGCGTCCATCGCCGCCGCCGGGGTGCCGGGACGCGGCGAGAATTTGAAACTGAACGCCTGCGCATAGCCCACCGCGTCGATCAGCGACAGCGTATCGGCAAATTCGGCCTCGGTCTCGCCGGGAAAGCCGACGATGAAATCGCCCGACAGCGCAATATCCGGCCGCGCCGCGCGCACCCGCTCGATCAGCCGCAAATAGCCGGCGGCATCATGGCTGCGGTTCATCGCCGCCAGCACGCGATCATTGCCCGATTGCACCGGCAAATGCAGAAACGGCATCAGCTTGGGATTGTTGCCATGCGCGGCGATCAGCGCATCATCCATGTCGGCGGGATGGCTGGTGGTATAGCGGATGCGCGCCAGATCGGGCAATTCGGCGAGCGCGGCGGCCAGCCCGGCCAGCCCGATCGCGCGCCCGGCCTGGTCTTCGCCGCGCCAGGCATTGACGTTCTGCCCCAGCAGCGTGATCTCGCGCGCGCCGCCCTCGACCAGCGCGCGCGCTTCATCGACCAGATCGGCAAAGGGGCGCGAAATTTCCGCCCCGCGGGTATAGGGCACCACGCAATAAGTGCAGAACTTGTCGCACCCTTCCTGAATCGTCAGAAACGCCGAAGGGCCCGATTTGCGGCGTTTCGGCAGCGCGGCAAACTTGGCCTCGGCCGGCATGTCGGTTTCGGTCTCGCGCCCGCCGGCGGCGGCGGCGGCAACCATCTCGGGCAGGCGGTGATAGGCCTGCGGGCCAACCACCACGCGCACCGCGGGCGCGCGCGCCATGATTTCCGCCCCTTCGGCCTGCGCCACGCAGCCGGCCACCGCGATCAGCGGGGTGCTGCCATCCTCGCGGCGCAAACGGCCGATATCGGAATAGACTTTTTCGGTGGCCTTTTCGCGGATGTGGCAGGTGTTGAGCACCACCAGATCGGCATCGTCGCGCTCGGCCGCAACCATGCCCTGCGCGCCCAGCAATTCGGCCATGCGTTCGCCGTCATAGACATTCATCTGACAGCCGAAACTTTTGACGTGAAAGGTGCGCGGGTTGGTCATGGCCCGCGCCCTTAGGCCAGAAATTGCGTTTAGGAAAGGGCGCCGGGCGGGCACGCCCTGCTCCGACCCCGGCCGGGGCAGGGCAGGGCGTGCGCCCGGCCGGTGATCAGCCGGCCATCGCCTTGTCGAGGTTTTCGACGATCGCTTCAAAGAACTTTTCGGTGGTCATCCACGGCTGGTCGGGGCCGATCAGGATGGCGAGGTCCTTGGTCATCTTGCCGCTTTCCACGGTTTCGATGCACACGCGTTCAAGCGTTTCGGCAAACTGCACCACTTCGGGGGTGTCGTCGAAGCGCCCGCGATAGATCAGCCCGCGCGTCCAGGCAAAGATCGACGCGATCGGGTTGGTCGAGGTCTGCTTGCCCTGCTGGTGCTGGCGGTAATGGCGGGTCACGGTGCCGTGCGCGGCTTCGGCTTCGACCGTCTTGCCATCGGGGGTCATCAGCACGCTGGTCATCAGCCCGAGCGAGCCAAAGCCCTGCGCCACGGTATCCGATTGCACGTCGCCATCATAGTTCTTGCACGCCCAGACGAATTTGCCCGACCACTTCAGCGCGCTGGCGACCATGTCGTCGATCAGGCGGTGCTGGTATTCGATCCCGGCGGCGGCAAACTTTTCCTTGAAGCCTTCGGTGTCGAACACTTCCTGGAACAAGTCCTTGAAGCGGCCGTCATAGGCCTTGAGGATGGTGTTCTTGGTCGACAGGTACACCGGCCAACCCAGACCCAGCCCGTAGTTGAAGCTGGCGCGGGCGAAATCGCGGATCGAATCGTCGAGGTTGTACATCGCCATGGCGACCCCGGCGCTGGGGAAATCGAACACGTCGAGATCGATCTTTTCGCCGTTTTCGCCATCCCACACCAGCCGCAGCTTGCCGGGGCCGGGGATCAGCGTGTCGGTCGCCTTGTACTGGTCGCCAAAGGCATGGCGGCCGACCACGATCGGGTCAGTCCAGCCGGGCACCAGCCGCGGCACGTTCTGGATCACGATCGGTTCGCGAAACACCACCCCGCCCAGAATGTTGCGGATCGTGCCGTTGGGCGACTTCCACATTTTCTTGAGGCCGAATTCCTCGACGCGGGCTTCGTCGGGGGTGATCGTCGCGCACTTCACGCCGACGCCATATTGCTTGATCGCATTGGCCGAATCGATGGTGATCTGGTCGCCGGTCTCGTCGCGCTTTTGCACCGAAAGGTCATAGTATTTCAGATCGACATCGAGATAGGGCAGGATCAGACGCTCGCGGATCCATTCCCAGATGATGCGGGTCATTTCGTCGCCGTCGAGTTCGACGATCGGGTTCTTTACCTTGATCTTTGCCATGAGCGTGGTCTTGCCTTCCTGCAATGGGCGCGGCGCCGGGGCCAAACTTTCCAGCGTCCCTTAGCAGGTGCACCTGCCGGTGCAAGACCGCGGGCTGCTTGGGACCTTGCGACTTTTTGCGCAGATCGGCGCGCGGGCAGGGCTGGACATGCCCCGCGCTGCGGCTTATCCCTTAATCAAGCGATTAACACGGTTTTGGGAGAGTGTAATGACCGATCAATCCGCAGAAGTGCTGACCGAAGTCGATGGCAACGTGCTGATCGTCACGATCAACCGCCCCGATGCCAAAAATGCCATGAACAAGGCCGCCGCCGAAGGAATCAGCGCGGCGATGGACCGGCTCGATGCCGAAGATGATTTGCGCTGCGCGATCCTCACGGGCGCCGGCGGCACGTTCTGCTCGGGCATGGATCTCAAGGGCTTTCTGCGCGGCGAATCGCCGTCGATCCCCGGGCGCGGGTTTGGCGGGCTCTCGCAATGGACCCCGAAAAAGCCGGTGATCGCCGCGGTCGATGGCTATGCGCTCGCCGGCGGCATGGAACTGGCGCTGTCGTGCGACTTGATCGTCGCCAGCGCGGCGTCGAAATTCGGCATCCCCGAAGCCAAGCGCGGGCTCGCCGCCGCCGCCGGCGGCCTGATCAAACTGCCGCGCCAGATCCCGCCGCGCATCGCCATGGAACTGGCGCTGACCGGCGATTTCATCACCGCCGCGCGCGCCTATGAACTCGGCTTTGTCAACCAGGTGGTCGATGGCCCCTCGCTCGATGCGGCCAAGGCGCTGGCGGCGCGGGTCGCCGAAAACGGCCCGCTCGCGCTGATCGCGTCAAAGGCGATCATCCGCGATTCGCACGAATGGACCGAGGCCGACATGTGGGACAAGCAGGCGAGCTATATCGCCCCGGTGTTCACCTCGTCCGACGCCCGCGAAGGCGCCGCCGCCTTTGCCGAAAAGCGCAAGCCGAATTGGCAGGGGAAGTAAGCCTGCGGCACTTCTGAAGGTTTGGAAGGCTGGGGCAGATAACTACCCGACTATCAGATCAAACTAATCCGGTTCGTCCTGAGCTTGTCGAAGGACGCGAACTGACATAAGTCCCACGCGGAACAAAACCGCGCAGACGCAAATGGTGCGCGCGTCATTAGCTAACGCTGGCCTTCGGCTCGACAAGCTCAGGACGAACCGGGTTTTGTTTGATTGTTACAGATCGTGCGCCTTTTTTGGTGCGCTGTATTGTGGGGCCGTGCCCTCACTCACGCCCGATCTTGGCAAACAAACCCGTTTACCCACAAAAAAAGGGCGGCGATGCCACGCATCGCCGCCCCTTCTTTATCAAGCCAGGTCCGATCAGTACGCGATCGAGATCGTGCCGATCACCGCGCGCGGCGGGCTGACCTGGGCGGTGGTGCCGCCGGTCTGCAGCGCCGAGGTGTTCGGGCTGACGCTGCCCACGTAATAGGCGTTGAACAGGTTGGTCACGTTCAACTGAACATACGAACGGCCCCACAGCTTGTAGCGCGCGTCGAGATCAACAGTGGTATAGCTCGGGTACTTCGCCCCCCACACTTGCGTACCATTGGCGACCAGCGCGCTGCCCGATGCGAACAGGCCGACGTTTTCGTCGTTCACATAGCGGTCGGCGGTGTGCTTGACTTGCGCACCCAGCGTCAGCGGGCCGACATCGCCTTGCAGGCGGCCGCCGATCATGAAGTGCGGCATCGCCGATTCCGACTTGCCGCCGGTCAGCAGATAGGTCGCCCCGCCTTCGCAGGCCGACTGGCCGACAGTCACCACCAGCGCGCTGGTGGTGCACCCGGCGGTCCCGGCGATCGTGTCGCCTTCGATCTTCGAATGCAGCACCGAGACGAAGCCATAGCCGAGCAGGTGCGGGGTGATCTTGTAGCTGGCATTGGCGTCAATGCCGTAGCGCTGCACCGGACCCAGGTTGGTATAGGTCGTGATCTGCTGGATAGTGTCGAACGAGCTGCCCAGCTTGTTGGAATAATGGGTGTACCACAGGTCGACCTGGCCCGAGAACCGGGTGTCCTTGTAGCGATAGCCCAAGTCAAAGTTGTCGCTCTTTTCCGGCAGCGGTTCGATCCCGGGGGTGCCCTGCGGATAATAGAAAGTGCTGTACAGCGACGTGGTGTACGGCGCCTGGAACCCTTCGGAATAGTTGAAGAACACTTCGCCGGCGCCATGCAGCTTGTAGGTCGCGCCGATGTTGGGCAGCACCGCGTTGTAATTGTACACGCGGGTCTGCGGCGTGGCCGAACCGGTCGGCACCCCGGTGGTGCTGTTGTAGCTGTAGGGAGTGGCCGCCGCATAAGCCGCCGCCGTCGCGCCGAACACGCAGACCGACGACGAGGTCGCCCCGGCGCCGTTGCGGGTAAAGCAGAAATCATTCAGCTCGCGGTGGAGGAACGGTGCGCGCACGCCCACCGTCACGGTCAGCGCCTTGTCAAAGAACTGGCCGCGATATTCGCCCGAAATCTGGTTGAGTTCGGCGATGGATTCGGTGTCGCGCTTTTCGATCGGGTTGCCGGCGGCATCGAGCACCGGCGCATTGATCGCATAGACGTTGACCGGGCTGCCATCGGCATTGAGGAAGCCCATTTCACCGGTCTGCGTGATGTCCGAGCGGGCAAAGGCATAGGCCAGACGCAGCGTCTGTGTCGGGGTCACTTCATAACGCAGCGACGAGGTCAGCGCGACGCGGTGCGTCTTGGTCTGGCTGGGCACATACATCGTCACTTTGTCGAGCAAGTCGCCATCGCCGTTGAGGTCGTGCCCGACATAATAGGTGCCGTTGATATAGCCGGTCGCGGTGGTGTCGGTGCCGACGGTGCCGAACCCTTCGACCGCGCTGGCGGTGCCGCCGCCATTGGCCTTGGTGAACTGATAGCTGGGGTCGGCGGTAAAGGTCAGCCCGTCAGCCAGCGTCAGCTTGATCGCGCCGCGCAAGTTGAACAGGTTCGCCGGGTTGGGGCGATATTCGAACGCGGTGCCGCAGGTGTTTGGCGTGGTGTCCTTCACACCGGCATTGGCCGCAGCCAGCGTGCACGGCGAATAGGTGTAATAGGCGTTTTGGTACGAGCTGGGGAAATACTGGAACCCGGTGCCGGCATCAGCCGCCAGCGGCACGTTCGAGACCGGATCGCTGCCCGAAAAATTGTTGCGCAGCTGCACATAGAACCCGGCGAGCGAGATGAAATCGTCATGCCCGTCGTTGATCGCCTGATAGATCTTGCCGTTGGCTTCCCAGCGCTTGATCTTGCCGTAGTTGTTGTAGGGCGAATTGTTTTCGGTCGAGCTGGCCGAGAACCACGCCTTGGTGCCGAACGGGCCGAACTTGCCGGTCTCGATCATCCCGAACAGGCGATAATATTCGTCGGTGCCATAGCTGCCGTTGGCCTTTGCCCCCATCGTGTCCGACGGCATGTGCGAGACAAAGTTGACCGTCGAGCCGGTGGCCGACGAGGTCGGGCTGTCGACGTCGGTGGTGCCGAGGTTCACGGTGACCGAATCGATCACTTCGCTGTCGAGCAGTTCGCCGCCGTAAAGCGCATAGTTGCCGTCGTCGTTCAGCGTGACGCCGTCAAAGGTTTCCGACACGCGGGTGTTGTCGAAACCGCGGATGTAGAAGTTGCCGCTGGTGCCGCCATAGGGGTCGTTGTTGGTATAGCTGACGCTGGGCAGATAGTTGACCAGATCATTGACCGACTGGCCACCCATCTGGTGCTCGATCCAGTCCTTGGTCAGCGTCGCCTTGGCCTTGCTGGTGTCGGGCACTTCGACCCCGCCGATGCCCTTGAGCGAAGTCTTGCCGGTGACCACGATTTCCTTTTCGAAATCAAGCGTACCGGTCGATTGCGCCATCGCCTGGCCGGCAGCGAGCGCCACGCCCAGCGCGGCCATGCCGGCGCCGATACGAATACCGGTCTGAATCGTCAGTTTCATGTTGTGTCCCTCATTGGCTGGGATGGGCGGGGCGAACCCGGCCATCACGGATGCTGCACCCGCTAAGCCTGTCAATTGTGACAATATCAAGATGCCCGGCAAGGCCCTTGTTGCCAACCGGTTCCAACTGTGACTTTTATGCCGCAGCGCACCGCGCAGGCGCTTTGCCCGCGGCTGCAACGATCAGTGGTAAGGGGAAAATGGCCTGCCGATGGTGGGCGTAGCAAGGATTGAACTTGCGACCCCTACGATGTCAACATAGTGCTCTACCACTGAGCTATACGCCCGGCACCATCGTTGGCCTGACCGCCCATGCCGGGCGGGAGCCGTCCCTTAGCCACGGCGGGATCGGCTGGCAAGGGGGATTTGTCCCCCTCGGTCAGGTTGTTCGCCCGTTCCCGGCATAGGGGTTGTCTTCGAAGAGGCGTTCGACCTCGATCACCAGATCTTTCAGATGAAACGGTTTCGACAGCACGCGCGCCTGCGGTGCCTCGCGGTTGGCCTTGAGCGTCACCGCGGCAAACCCGGTGATGAACATCACTTTGGTGCCCGGCCGGATTTCGCTGCAGCGCTGCGCCAGCTCGATTCCATCCATTTCGGGCATGACAATGTCCGACAGCAACAGATCATAGGCCTGCTGGTGCAACAGCGGCAGCGCGGCAGTGCCGCGATCGACCGCATCGACCAGAAATCCGGCGTTTTCCAGCGCCCGGCTGAGATAAGTACGCATCGCTTCGTCGTCTTCGGCCAGCAGGATGCGGATCATGGTCACCTTCTTGAACTTGCGACATTTTTGGTGCGGCGCGCACGGCTTGGCCGCAAGCTGCCCGGGATGCAAGGCAACTCTAGGCGCGCGAGGTTAAAAAATCTGTCGCATGGCCTTGCGTGAGTCACTTTTTGATCGAACCGCCGGCGCAGCTTCGGCCGCAACGGAGCATGATTTGCGCCAGATTCTTTGACACGGCCAGCGATCGGTTGCAGCTTTTGCGGGATGAACCGTTTCGGCGCTCCTGTGGATGATTCGCAGTCGCCGGGCACGGTGCTGCGCGGTGGCGCAGTACCCGGCCTGGCGGGGGCGTGTGCGTTTCGCGGACGCGGCGCCGAACGGGCGTCGATCCCGATCGTGCTGTCGGCGCCGCATGGCGGCCGCGCCTATCCCGATTCGCTGCGTGCGGCGCTGCGCGCGCCCGATCAGGTGCTGCTGCGGCTGGAAGACCGGCTGGTCGATAGCCTGGCCGAAGCGGTCGCGCGCGAAACCGGGGCGCCGTTCCTGGTGGCAGAGGCGCCGCGCGCGATGATCGATCTCAACCGCGCCCTCGACGATATCGATTGGGACATGATCGCGCATGTGCCGCCCCATGATCCGGCCAGCGCGATCACCGTGCGCAAGCCGTCTGCCGCCAACCATCCCGCGCACCGCGCGCGGAGCGGGCTCGGCCTGGTGCCGCGCCGCCTGCCCGGGGTCGGCGAATTGTGGAAGGGGCGGCTGGCGCACGACGATCTCGCCGCGCGGATCGCGCTGATCCACCGTCCTTATCATCTCGCGCTCGAATCGCTGGTCCAGCAGGTGCGTCAGCAATGGGGCGCGGTGCTGCTGATCGATCTGCATTCGATGCCGCCGCTGCCCGGCAATGGCGGCCCGCCCGCGCAAGTGGTGATCGGCGATCGCTTCGGCACCGCCTGCGGCGGCGAACTCATCGCCAGCATGTTTGCCCATCTTGCCGCGGCGCGCCGGTTGGTCGCGCACAACCGGCCCTATGCCGGCGGCTATGTGCTCGATCGCCATGCCCGGCGCGGCAGCGGGGTCCACGCGGTGCAGATCGAAATCGACCGCACCGCCTATCTCGATGCGGCGATGGCTGAACCTGGCCCCGGCTTCGCCGCGATGGTGGCGCTGTTGACCGGCATGGTGCGCCAATTGGCCGATGATGTGGCCGCCTTGGGCCGCGACCGCCTGCGCTGGGGCATGGCGGCGGAATAGCAGCCGAGTGAGCGCGCCCTCACGCAGCGCGCAACCGCCCGCCAGATGCAAAAACAGCACAGTCGTCCAGAAATCGACCCAATAAAAAACCACCTGGAGCATTTGCTCCAGGTGGCCAAGGTTCAGGGAGGAGGTGCACCCAGAGGTACACCAACCGCGACGGGCCATGAGGGGAGCGCCGCCGCAGTCCTTCAAACATAGGCAAATCCCACATTTTCCGCAACAGCTATTGCATGAACGCACCAAAACATTGCGTTCATCGCCGCGTAATCCCGCCGCTGCGGACGCTGGCGCGGTGATGCAAGATAGTGACAGGGCAAGAAAAAAGAGGGCCACGCCGCCCGGCGTGACCCTCCTGACAAAATGGTCCGTGATGGACCGATTCGGATCAGAACGTCGGCAGCGGCGGCAGCGTCGGCTTGGGACCCTTGCCCTGCTGCACTTGCTGGGCAAACACCGCGCTCATCAGTTCGAGCGAGAAGATGTGGGCATAGAGCAGCGGCAGCAGCCCGCTCTGCGCCCAGCCGCGCAGCACGTCGCCGCGCACATTGCGCAGCTTTTCCTGATCGACCATCTGGAACCCGCGATAGACGAACGGCTGGCCGCCATCCTGCTGCTGGATCGACACTTCGCCTTCCATCAGCAGATCGTGCTTTTTCAGCTCGTCGATGAACGCCTGGGTGCGCTGGCCGGCCTGTTCGAACTGTTCGCAGAACTGCAGCACGCTCTTGGTGGTCTGGCTGGCTTCGCTGCCGTCAAACAGCGGCTGGCCATCGGCGAATTCGCCGATCAGCCCCGAGGTGGGGTCAAAGCACAGCGACAGTTCTTCCGAAGTCGGCTGCAGCTTGGCCAGCATGAACGGATAGCGGCGGGCATAGGCCGGCAGATAGACATTGGGCTGCACCGTGCCTTCGTCATCGACGAACACGTTGACGCCTTCGTTCAGCCCCATCAGCGCCAGCGGCACGGTGTTTTCGCCGCTGGCGAACACGATCGGAAACGTGCGGCCGGCCTGCGGAAATTCCTCAACCGTCAGCGGCACGGCATGCTGGCCGGCCAGCCACGGCGCCTTGTCCACGCTGCGCGCGGTCCAGGTGGCGTGGTCGCGGGTGTTGAGCGGCACGAGATCGGTGTAGAACAAGGGCAGGTTGGCAGGCGCGCTGGCCATCGGTAACTCTCCGTTTTACGCAAGGGAGAGATCGGCCCCCCCGGCAGAAGCGCCGCGTTTACGGGACAGCGCGCAGGTGCGCAAGCCTGCGCCGTGCAAGTTGTTGGCACCAGATTAACGTCGCATTGGGACAATCGCGTCAGATCAACTTGCCCGGATTGAACAGGCCTTGCGGATCGAGCGCCGCCTTGATCGCGCGCAGCACGCCGATCGCCGCCGGATCACCCAGCCGCGCCAGCTCATCGCGTTTCAACTGGCCGATGCCGTGTTCGGCCGAAATCGACCCGGCCCATTGCGTAACCAGATCGTGCACGCGCCGGCTGATCGCCTTGCCCTCGTGCAGTTCCCACGCCGGGCCATCGCTGCCGGCCGGGGCGAGCACGTGGAAATGCACATTGCCATCGCCCAGATGGCCGAACCCGAGCGCGGTGGTGCCGGGAAATTCCTGTTCGATCTGCGGGCCGACCTGATCGATGAAATCGGCCATGCGCTCGACCGGCACACTGATATCGTGCTGCATCGCCGGGCCCTTGGCGCGTTCGGCCGGGGCGATCTGGTCGCGCAGCAGCCAGAACGCATCGGCCTGGGCTTCGTTGGCGGCGATCGTCGCATCGCTCACCAGTCCGGCCTCGAACGCGCTGGTCAGCAGCCGTTCGGCCAGCGCCGGCAGCGCCTCTGCCCCGGCGGCATCGGCCACCAGTTCGATCAAGGCATGCCACGGGTGATCGTCGGCCAGCGGCGCGCGCGCGGTCGGTTGCAGGTCGAGCACCGCATTCAGGCAATGCTGCGGCATGATTTCAAACCCTTCGAGCGCGGCCCCGGCGCAGCCTTGCGCGTGGAGCAGCAGCGCGCGCGCCGCCTGGACCGATTCAAGCCCCGCCCACAGCACCGTGCGCGCGGCGATCGCCGGCTCCAGCCGCAAGGTGGCAGCGGTCACAATGCCGAGCGTCCCTTCGGACCCGATCAGCAACTGTTTGAGATCAAATCCGCGATTGTCCTTTTTGAGCGGCACCAGCTGGTTGAGCACCGACCCGTCGGGCAGCACCGCCTCCAGCCCCAGCACATGCGCGCGCATCACCCCGTGGCGCAGCACCTGGGTGCCGCCGGCATTGGTGGAGATCAGCCCGCCGACCGTGGCCGATCCCTTGCCGCCCAAGGTCAGCGCAAAGCGCAGGTTTTCCCGCGCCACCGCCTCGTGCAGCGTTTGCAGCACCACCCCGGCTTCGCATTCGACCTGGCGCCCGGCGGCATCGATGCGGCGGATTTTAGCCATGCGGCGCAAGTTGATCAGGATCGCGCTGCCGCTGCCATCAGGCGTGGCGCCGCCGCACATCCCGCTGTTGCCGCCCTGCGGCACGATCGGCACGCCGTATTGGCCGCATAGCCGCACCAGCGCCGCCACTTCGGTGGTCGATGCCGGCGTGGCCAGCGCCAGCGCGCGGCCATGATAGCGCCCGCGCCAATCGGTCAGCCAGGGTGCCAGCAGATCGGGATCGGTGGTCAGCCCGCGCGGGCCGAGCAGATCGGCAGCCGCTGCCAGAAAGGCGGACATATCGACCGGGGCAGCGCCGGCGGGAAGGGTGGCGGTGGTCATGCCCCATCCGCTAATCACGCCGGCGCGCCACGGCAATCCATTTTTGCGGACTTGGCGCGGCTTGCGTCGGCCGCCGGGTTAAGCGATGGTTCAAGCTCGGGTGTGCTAGTGCAGCGCCGGGGCGGTCAAGAGCGCGGCGGATGCCGCAAAAAAGGTCAAGTGTGGCAGTGAAATGGCAAGGCAAGGTGCGATGGTGGATGAACCGGGCCGTTCGCGCCCCGGTGGCCACCGCCCGGCCGCCGGGCCTGCCGCGCGCATGATGCGGCGATGGGCACTGTTGGGCGTCGCCACGCTGGCGATGCTGGCGCTGCCGGCAGGGGCGATTGCGCTCGGCGTGTTCCAGGTGCCCGGCGTAACCGGCGCTGCGCAGGCGCTGGGCAACGATCGCTGGCATCAGGTCCGCATCGAACAGCATATCATCATCCGCATCACCCCCGGTGATCCGGCGGCGCCCCGCGACGTGCCCGAACCGCCGCCCTTGGCCGAAAAATTCCGCGAAAAGCGTATGCCGGCCTGCGTGCCGGTGGCGGCGATCGCCGGGGTGCGGCCCCTGACCGCGCGGCGCCTGCTGCTGTTCATGCGCGATCGCCGGCTGGTCGGCGCCGATCTGTCGCAAAATTGCGCCGCGCGCGATTTCTATCTCGGCTTTTATGTCAGCCCGACCGGCGACGGGCAGATCTGCGCGGCGCGCGACACGATCCATTCGCGCGCGGGCACCACCTGCCTGATCGCGCAGCTGCACGAACTGGTGCCGGTGCGCGCCGCTGCCGCGCGCCGCACCGACAGTCCCGGCATTCCTTGACTTTCGCACGATAATCGGCAAAGCGCGGGGGCAGGCTCGGGCTGGACCGTGCTGTCCCGCTGGTTCGGCGCAGACAGGTCCGGTCCCTGCGGCGGGGGCTTGGTGCTTTATTCTGCACGCCGGCTTTCGCTTGTCGCATGCAGCGTGACTTGCCGGCAGATTTTTCCTTTTCGCGCAACAGGATCAGTAACACTCTTATGAAATTCGCCGATCTTGGCCTGTCCGATGAACTGCTCAAGTCGGTTACCGATGCCGGCTATGACGAACCGACGCCGATCCAGGCGCAGGCCATCCCGTCGGTGCTGATGATGCGCGATATCATCGGCATAGCCCAGACCGGCACCGGCAAGACCGCCGGTTTCGTGCTGCCGATGATCGACATTCTCGCGCATGGCCGCCGCCGCGCGCTGATGCCGCGTTCGCTGATTCTCGAACCGACCCGCGAACTGGCTGCGCAAGTTGCCGAAAATTTCGAAAAATATGGTCGCAATCACGATCTGAAAATGGCGCTGCTGATCGGCGGCGTGCAGATGGGCGATCAGGTCAAGGCGCTGTCCGACGGGGTCGACGTGCTGATCGCCACCCCGGGGCGGCTGATGGACTTGTTCGAACGCGGCAAGATCCTGCTCACCGGGTGCGAACTGCTGGTGATCGACGAAGCCGATCGCATGCTCGACATGGGGTTCATTCCCGATATCGAAACGATCTGCAGCAAGCTGCCGGCCACGCGCCAGACGCTGCTGTTTTCGGCGACGATGCCGCCGCCGATCAAAAAGCTGGCCGACCGCTTTTTGTCGAACCCCAAATATATCGAGGTCGCCCGCCCGGCCAGCGCCAACGTCAATATCGCCCAGTTCAAGCTGCGGGTGACCAGCCGGGGCAAGCGCGATGCGCTGCGCCAGATCCTGCGCCGCGACGATTGCACCACCGCGATCGTGTTTGCCAACCGCAAGACCACTGTGCGCGATCTGGCCAAGAGCCTCAAGCAATACGGATTTTCCGCCGGTGAAATCCATGGCGACATGGACCAGTCGGCGCGCAATGCCGAATTGCAGCGGTTCAAGGACGGCCAGATCAATATCCTGTGCGCCTCCGATGTCGCGGCGCGCGGGCTCGATATCAAGGGTGTCAGCCACGTCATCAATTTCGATACGCCGTGGCACCCCGATGACTATGTTCACCGCATCGGTCGCACCGGCCGTGGTGGCGCCACCGGCCAGGCCTTCACGCTGGTATCCGACGAAGATGCCGAAGCGATCGCCAATGTCGAAAAGCTGACCGGGATGGTGATCCCGCTGCTCACGCCGACCGCTGACGAGGCCGAACGCTCCGCACCGGCGGCCGATTCGGCACCGGCCGCCGAACCGCGCGCCCGCCGCGCCGCCTCCGCCGGGGCCGAACGCAGCGGCGGACGCAAGCGCACGCGCAACGAACGCCCCGCGCCGGCCGAATCGGCAGCGCCGGCAGCTGAAGCCCGACCCGCGGCGCCGCCCCGGGCACCTGCTCCCGCACGCGCGGCCAGCAGTGGCGATGCCACGTGGAACGGCCCGGTGCCCGAATTCCTGCACATTTCGGCGCTGGTCGAGGCCGCCTGAACCCCGCGCAAATCTGCGGGTGTTAAGGCAAAATTCGGTATTTCTACGTAGATACTCCGCAAAGCCTGCACCATGCGGGCCTAGTGGGGATCAGTCTATGACCAGCTTTTGGGGCCGTCTTTGCCAGGATCAGGACGGGGCTACCGCGATCGAATACGGGTTGATGGCGGCGCTGATTTCGGTCGCGGCGATCACCGCGATGGGCGCGCTCGGCAATTCGCTGGCCAACACCTTCAACTTTGTCGAAGCGCAGGAAGCATCGGCGCAGAACGGCCAACTCTGATCAACCGGCGGGCTTGACGAAACTGTCGATCACCCGCTTGCGCCCGGCGCTGTCGAAATCGATTTCCAGCTTGTTGCCGTCCTGTTCGGCAATCACGCCATAGCCGAACTTGTCGTGAAACACGCGCACCCCCACGCCCAGATCGGCGCGGGGTTTGGCGGCAAAGCTGGCCGCGCTGCGCGTCGATTCGGGCACCCGGCGCGGTACCTGGTCGATCGGCGCGGCGGCAGCGCGTTGCCAGCCGGGGCCGCGTGACGCGGCGCGCGCCGGCTTGTCGCGCAAGGTATCGGCAAACGGATCGGCGTGTTCGGACCAGTGCGCCCGCCACAGCGAGGCGCCGCCGCTCAGCGTGGTTTCTTCCTCGATCGTCTCGGCGGGCAGTTCGCCAACGAATCGCGACGGGATCGAGCTGGTCCATTGGCCATAGATGCGGCGGTTGGCGGCGTGGAGGATGGTGCAGCGTTTGCGCGCGCGGGTGATCGCGACATAGGCGAGCCGGCGTTCTTCCTCGAGACTGGCCAAGCCCCCTTCATCGAGCGCGCGCTGCGACGGGAACACCCCTTCTTCCCACCCCGGCAGAAACACCTGATCGAATTCCAGCCCTTTGGCGGCGTGGATCGTCATCAGCGTCACTTTGGCTTCGTCGGCGCTGGCATCGTTGTCCATCACCAGGCTGACATGTTCAAGGAAATCGGACAGCGTGTCGTAATCCTCGATCGCGCGCACCAGTTCGGTCAGGTTTTCCAGCCGGCCATTGGCCTCGGGCGAACGCTCGGCCTGCAAGGCGGCGGTATAGCCGCTTTCATCGAGCACCTGGCGCGCCACATCGGCCGGGCCGTGGCTGGCAGCGGTATCGCGCCAGCGGGCAAAATCGCGCACCAGCGCCACCAACGTGGTGCGCGCGCGCGCCGGCAATTCGTCGGTATCGGCAATTTCCAGCGCCGCGCGCAACAGCGGCACCCCTTGCGCGCGGGCAAAGCGGTGCAGCTTTTCCAGCGTCTTGTCGCCCAGTCCGCGCTTGGGGGTGTTCCAGATCCGTTCAAACGCGAGATCGTCGGACGGCGAGGCGATCAGCCGCAGATAGGCCAGCGCATCGCGCACTTCGGCGCGTTCGTAAAAGCGAAAGCCCCCGACAATGCGATAGGCCATGCCGATCTGCAAAAAGCGGTCTTCAAATTCGCGCGTCTGGAACTGCGCGCGCACCAGAATGGCAATCGCATCGAGCGGGCAGCCTTCGCGTTCGAGCCGCTCGATCTCTTCGCCGACCCGGCGCGCTTCTTCGGGGCCGTCCCACACCCCGATCACCCGCACCCGGTCGCCGCCGTCGCGGGTGGTCCACAGCGTCTTGCCGAGCCGGCCCTGGTTGCGATCGATCAGCCCCGATGCCGCGCCGAGGATATGCGGGGTCGAGCGGTAATTCTGTTCCAGCCGGATCACTTTGGCGCCGGGAAAATCCTGTTCAAACCGCAGGATATTGGCCACTTCTGCGCCGCGCCATGAATAGATCGACTGGTCATCGTCGCCCACCACGCAGACATTGCGGTGCCCTTGCGCCAGCAGCCGCAGCCACAAGTACTGCACCGCATTGGTATCCTGGTATTCGTCGACCATGATATAGCGGAACCGCGCCTGCCACGATGCCAGCACCTCGCGCTCGCGGCGAAAGATGTTGAGCATGTGCAGCAGCAAATCGCCAAAATCGCAGGCGTTGAGCGTGCGCAGCCGGTCCTGATAGACGCGGTAACAGCGCTGCCCTTTGCCGTTGGCCCAGGCTTCGTTGTCTTCGGCGGACAAGTCGGCGGGATTGAGCCCGCGATTTTTCCAGCGGTCGATCAATCCGACCAACTGGCGCGCCGGCCAGCGTCTGTCGTCCAGCCCTTCGGCCTGAATCACCTGGCGCAGCAGGCGCAACTGGTCATCGGTATCGATGATCGTGAAACTGGAAGTCAGCCCGGCGAGTTCGGCATGGCGGCGCAGCATCCGCGCGGCGATCGCGTGAAACGTGCCCAGCCACGGCATCCCTTCGACCGCCGGACCGACCACCATGCCGACGCGTTCGCGCATTTCCCGCGCGGCGCGGTTGGTAAAGGTCACGCAGAGGATCTCGCTCGGCCAGGCCAGCCGTTGCTGCACGATCCAGCCCAGCCGGGCGGTCAGCGCGGCGGTCTTGCCGGTGCCGGCCCCGGCCAGCATCAGCACCGGGCCTTGTGTGGTGAGCACCGCCTCGCGCTGCGGGGGGTTCAGCCGTTCGATCCAGTCGGGCAGCGCGGTCGCGGGGGCGGGGGGATGGGCAGCAGCAGTCACCGGGAACAAGTAGAGAACTTAGGCCCCGCTGGCAAGCTGTCAGAACTCGCTCCAGTCGTCATCACCACCGCTCTTGAGCGCCAGATTGCCATGGACTGCCGGCGCCGGGCGGGCGCGCGGGGCCGGGGCCGGGGCAGGGGCCATCGCGCGCGGTCTTGCCGCGCCCGACAGGCGAAACGCGCCAACCGTTTCGGCCAGCCGGCCTGCCTCGTTGGCGAGGCCTTGCGCGGCGGCGTTGCTCTGTTCAACCATCGCGGCATTGGCCTGGGTGGAGCGGTCTATGTCGTCCACGGTCTTGGATACTTGCGTGAGCATGTCGAGCTGCGCCGTCGACGAATCGACAATGCCCTGGATCAGCGACGAGATCTCGCCGACGCGGCCGACGATATGGCCCAGCGCGGTGCCGGTTGCGCCCACCAGCGCCACCCCGTGATCAACCTGTTCGCCGCTGCTGGTGATCAGGTTCTTGATCTCGCGCGCGGCATCGGCGCTGCGCTGCGCCAGCGCACGCACTTCGTTGGCCACCACGGCAAAGCCCTTGCCGGCATCGCCGGCGCGCGCCGCTTCGACCCCGGCGTTGAGCGCCAGCAGGTTGGTCTGGAACGCGATGCCGTCGATCACGGTGATGATCTGGCTGATCTCCTGCGAAGACTGCTGGATGCGGGTCATCGCCGCAACCGCATCTTCGACGATCCGGCCGCCCTCGGTTGCTTCGCGGTGGGTGTCGCCGATCGAGCGGCTGACTTCCACGATCGAGCCGGTGTTGCGCTGCACCAGCCCGGTGACATCGCCCATCGTGCGGTTGGCCGCTTGCACGGCCGATGCCTGGTGCTCGGTGCGGCCGGCAAGGTCAGCAGCGGCAGCGCGGATTTCGCCCGATGCGGTGGCGATCGAGTGCGACGCCTCGGCCGCGCTGCTCAGCGATGTCGCCAGCGCGGCGACGGCCTCGTTGAAGCGCACACGCAGCACATCGCCGGGCTCGGGCAAAGGATCGTTAAGCCGAATCGTCAGATCCGCCTGCGACAGCGCCAAGAGACCTCGGTCGAGCGTTTCGACGATCCGCGTCTGCACCGTGGCGGCATGCTGCATGGCGGCGGCATTGCCGGAAAACACATCCATCGCGCGGGCCATCCGGCCAACGCAATCGGAATGATCGCGGAACAGCACCGGGCTGTCCATGTCACCTGCCGCCAGCGCCTCAAGCCGCTCGACCGTGATCACATAAGGATCGCAGATCAGGCGCTTGGCCAGCGTGACCAGGCCGAAGGTGGCGATCAGCCCGGCGGCGACAAGCAGCGCCGGCCCGATCAGCCCGCCGCCATTGCCCGCCCAGGCCACCGCCGCCAGCGCGGCAAGCCACGGCAACAGCAGGCCAAGGCGCAGGATCCAAAATTTCTGGCGGATCGGGGCGTGCTGTTCAAACCAGGCCAACATGGCGGCGGGCAACCTTTCGCATCGGGCACGGCTTCGCGCCGGTGCAATCCTTTGCCCGCTGCTGTTAATCGCCCAAAGTTCGCGTTTGCTGAAGCGACCTTGCGCATTTTCGCGGATACCGTAGTTCCGGCATGCACCGATTTCGCGGGGACCACGTACAGCATGAATCCGTTTCGCACCCACGCGCGCATCCTCGCGGCCAGTCTGGTCGGCACCGCGGTCGAATTCTACGATTTCTATATCTATGCCACCGCTTCGGCGCTGGTGATCGGGCCGCTGTTCTTTCCCAAGGCATCACCCACCGCAGCGACGCTGCTGGCGTTCATGACCTTTGGCCTGGCCTTTGTCGCGCGGCCGGTCGGGGCGGTGGCGTTTGGCCATTTCGGCGATCGCATCGGGCGCAAATCGACTCTGGTCGCCTCGCTGCTGCTGATGGGCGGATCAACCGTGCTGATCGCGTTTTTGCCGACTTATGCAATGGCCGGGCCGCTGGCGCCGGCGCTGTTGTGCCTGTTGCGGTTTGGCCAGGGGTTTGGCCTGGGTGGTGAATGGGGCGGGGCCAGCCTGCTCGCGGTGGAAAATGCCCCGCCGGGCTGGCACGCGCGGTTTGGCGCGGCGCCGCAACTCGGCGCGCCGCTGGGGTTTCTGGTCGCCAACGGGTTGTTCCTGATCCTGTCGCTGTCGCTGGCGCCGGCGGCGTTTGCCGCGTGGGGCTGGCGCATTCCGTTTCTGGCAAGCGCGGTGCTGGTGCTGCTCGGGCTGTGGGTGCGGCTGAAAATCGGCGAAACCCCGGCGTTTCGCGCCGCGCTCGATCGCGCGCCGCCGCCGCGCGTGCCGATCGGCACGTTGCTCGCGCATCATGCCGGCGCGGTGGTTGCCGGGATCGCCGCGGTGATGGCCTGTTTTGCGATCTTCTATCTCGCCACCACGTTTGCGCTGTCGTTTGCGACCACCCGGCTCGGCTATCCGATGCAGCGGTTTCTGGCGGTGCAACTGATCGCCAATTGCGCGCTGGCCTTGGGCATCGTGCTCGCCGGGTGGTGGGCCGATCGCGCCAATCCGGGGCGCGTGCTGATGATCGGCGCGGCGCTGACCATGCTGGTCGGGCTGGGGTTCGGCAGCGCGCTTGCCTCGGGATCGCTGCTGGTGGTGCTGGCGATGCTGGCCGGCGCCTTGCTGGTGATGGGGCTGACCTATGGCCCGCTCGGTGCGTGGCTGCCGTCGCTCTATCCGGTCGGGGTGCGCTACACCGGGATCTCGATCGCGTTCAATTGCGGCGGGATCCTCGGCGGGGCCTTCGCCCCGTTTGCGGCAAGCTGGCTGGCGGCGCAGGGCGGGGTGGCCTGGGTCGGGCTGTTTCTCACGCTGGCGGGCGGGGTTACGCTGGCCGGGGTCGCGCTGGCGCCGCGTCCACGCTGAATTTGCGCACAATCGGGTAATTCCCCGGTGCAAAACCGGGTGCATTTTTCGTCCGATGCGCTAGATGCGCGCGCATGTCTGGACAGATCACCGCCGAAACCGTCGCCGCCCACGGCTTTACCCCCGAAGAATATGCCCGCGTGCTCCACGCGCTCGGGCGCGAGCCGAATCTGGTCGAGCTCGGCATCTTTTCGGTGATGTGGTCCGAACACTGTTCGTACAAATCGAGCCGGCTGCACCTCAAAAAGCTGCCGACCACCGCACCGTGGGTGATCTGCGGCCCGGGCGAAAACGCCGGGGTGATCGATATCGGCGACGGCCAGGCCGCCATCTTCAAGATGGAAAGCCACAATCACCCCAGCTACATCGAACCCTATCAGGGCGCGGCAACCGGGGTCGGCGGCATCCTGCGCGACGTGTTCACGATGGGCGCGCGCCCGGTGGCGAACATGAACGCGCTGCGCTTTGGCCGGCCCGACCATCCGAAGATGAAGCATCTGGTGCAGGGGGTGGTCGCCGGGATCGGCGGTTATGGCAATTGCGTCGGCGTGCCCACCGTCGGCGGCGAAACCAATTTCCACGCCGCCTATGACGGCAATATCCTGGTCAATGCGATGACCGTCGGCGTTGCCGATACCGACCGCATTTTCTATTGCGCGGCCACCGGGCTTGGCAATCCGATCGTCTATGTCGGGTCAAAGACCGGGCGCGACGGCATCCACGGCGCGACGATGGCCAGCGCCGATTTCGACGACCACAGCGACGAAAAGCGCCCCACCGTGCAAGTGGGCGATCCGTTCACCGAAAAGCTGCTGATCGAGGCCTGCCTCGAACTGATGGCGACCGATGCGATCGTCGCGATCCAGGACATGGGCGCGGCCGGGCTGACTTCGTCATCGGTCGAAATGGCGAGCAAGGGCGGCGCCGGCATCCGGCTCAACATGAACAAGGTGCCCTGCCGCGAAACCGGCATGACCCCTTATGAAATGATGCTGTCGGAAAGCCAGGAGCGCATGCTGATGGTGCTCAAGCCCGGCAAGGAAGCGATGGCCGAGGCGATTTTCCGCAAGTGGGAACTCGATTTCGCGGTGATCGGCGAAGTGACCGATACCGGCCACATGGTGCTCGAATGGAACGGCGAGGTGGTCTGCGACATCCCGCTCGACCCGCTCGCCGACGAAGCGCCGCTCTATGACCGTCCGCACCTCTCGCTCGAAGACTACAAGGCCTGGGCAGCGGTGCCCGCGCTGGGCGAAGTGCCTGCTTCGGCCGATCTCGGCGCCGATTTGCTCAAGCTGATCGGCTGCCCCGATCTCGCCAGCCGGCGCTGGATCTGGGAACAGTACGACAGCCAGGTCGGCGCCGATACTTTGCAGAAATCGGGCGGCGATGCGGCGGTGGTGCGCGTCCACGGCACGACCAAGGCGCTGGCGATCAGCACCGATTGCACCCCGCGCTATTGCTATGCCGATCCTTATGAAGGCGGCAAGCAGGCGGTGGCCGAAACCTGGCGCAATATCTGCGCGGTGGGCGCGCTGCCGCTGGCGATCACCAATTGCCTCAACTTTGCCAATCCGCAGCGCCCCGAAATCATGGCGCAGATCGTCGAGGCGCTCAACGGCATGGGCGATGCCTGCCGCGCGCTCGATTATCCGATCGTATCGGGCAATGTCTCGCTCTACAACGAATCCAAGGCGACCGGCGGCGGCAGCGCGATCCTGCCGACCCCGGCGATCGGCGGGGTCGGGCTGATGCTCGATCACACCCGCATGGCAACCATCGCGTTCAAGGCGGCGGATCAGGCGATCTGGCTGATCGGCGGCCCGGCCAGCGGCGGGCACCTCGGCCAATCGCTCTATGCGCGCGAAATTCTCGGGCAGGAAGCCGGCGCGCCGCCGCCGGTCGACCTTGCCGCCGAACGCCGCCACGGCGAATTCGTCCGCGAACTGATCGCCGATGGCCGGGTCAGCGCGGTGCACGACGTGTCCGATGGCGGGCTGCTGGTGGCGCTGGCCGACATGGCGCTGGCCGGCAACCTTGGCTGCGTGATCGACCCGCTGCCCGACGCGGCAAGCGCCTTTGGCGAAGACCAGGGCCGCTATATCGTCACCACCCCCGCCGATGCCGATCTGACCGCGCCCGGCGTGACCGTGCGGCGGCTGGGCACCACCGGCGGTGATGCGGTCTATGGCGTGCCGCTGGGGACCTTGCGCGAACGCCACGAAGCGTTCTTCCGCGAGTGGATGGAAGGGTGATTTAACAACGGCTTGAAAAAGGTCGGCAAAGCCCCTCCCCTTCAGGGGAGGGGTTGGGGTGGGGGCGCGCCTTGGGCACTGCGCCTGGACGATGGCCCCCACCCCCGACCCCTCCCCTGAAGGGGAGGGGAGAGAAGAGCCCCCCTCAGGCCGCTTTCGCCAGTTCCACACCCGGCGCGGGGCGGTTCTTGCCCAGCATGTCGTAGGGATCGACCCCGATCGCGCGCCATTCCTGATGCGCGCGCTGGTAATGCACCGCCGGGGTGATGTTCAGCCGGCGGCGCACTTCGTCTATCGGCAGCGGCAGCAGTTCGGTGATCGAGGTTTCGATCAGCCGGGGGCAGGCTTTGCCCAGCCGTTTGCCTTCGGTAATCGCGCGCAGCACCGGGGCCTTGCTCTTGACGGTCTTTTTCATGTTCAGCCCGGCCATATAGCCGATGAACAGATGCGCCGGGCTGGGCTGCTGGCTATAGGTAAACGCCAGCACGCAAGCCTCGCCCAGGCCGTCGCGGCCATAGCCGGTCAGCACGTGGAGCAGATCGTGCACATCGCGGCCACGGTTGAGATACCACAGGAATTGGTCCTGAAAGCGCGGCTTGCCCTCGGCGAACTTGTCGAATTCGTCGACCAGCCCTTGCGCGCTCAGGCCCTCTTTTTCCATGAAATCGCAATAGGCATGCGCCAGCGACCCCGCCGGCATCCGCCGCAGCGCGGCATGATCATCAAGGATCGGCGGCAGATAGGGCTCGCGGGCGCGCAGCGCCTGACCGCGTTCGGATTTCAGAAAGCGGATCGCCGCCGCCGGAAAGCCGCGCCAGGGCAGCGCTTCAAAGATACGGAACACTTCTTCGGTGCGTTCCTTGTCTTTGAGCAATTCACGGAAATGGTGCCATGCCTTCAACGGCCGCGTCCGCAGTTCCGGGCGGTCGGGGTGATAGATCGGCAGGTCGGCGGTTACGTCAAACGGGATCGCATTCATGGCCGGGCATCCTTTCGCGGACACCCTATTAACACCTGTGTAAATATATCGTCAACCCGCAACCCAGTTTTCCGGCGCGATGCCGTAAAGCGCCAGAATCGCGGTCAGATCGCCGCGATCGATCCGCCCGTCGGCGGCCGCGCGCGCGGTCGGCTTGGCGCGCCAGGCGATGCCGCAGGTCGCGGCGCGAATCATCGGGATGTCGTTGGCGCCGTCGCCGGTGGCCAGCGTCGGCGTATCATCGCCCAGTTGTGCGGCGGTTTCGACCAGCACCGCGCGCTTGACCGCGCTGTCGACGATATCGCCCTCGACTTGGCCGGTCAGCACGCCATCGGCCACGCCCAGCCGGTTGGCGACGACGCGATCAAACCCCAGCATGGCCGCCACCGGATCGGCAAAGGCGTGAAAGCCGCCGGTTACCAGCACGGTCTGCACGCCGTGCGCCTTGAGCGTCGCCACCAGCGTTGCCGCACCGGGGTTGGCGCGAATCCGCTGGTTCAGGCATTGCTCGATCGCGCCGGTGGACAGCCCGGCGAGCAGCGCGACGCGTTCGTGCAGGGCGGCGGCAAAATCGAGCTCGCCGCGCATCGCACGTTCGGTAATCGCCGCGACATGCGCCTTCAGCCCGGCAAAATCGGCCAGCTCATCGATGCATTCCTGCCCGATCATCGTCGAATCCATGTCGGAAACAAACAGCCGGGGCAGCGCGATCGGCGCTTGCGCCAGCAGCAGGTCGGCATCGGCAAAATGCGCGTCGAGCACCGCGCGCACCGCCGCCGGATCGGCCTCTTCGACTTCGAGTTCGACCACGTCGGGGTTGCTGTCGAGCATCCCCGCGCCGATCACTTCGCCGCCGGCATCTTCGATATCGGCCATCGCCTGCGCAAGACGGTCCCCCAATGTGTCCGGGTCTGCTATCAGCCTGGCGATGAGCACTGCATGGTCCTTTCCAACAAGCGGGGCGCGGCCCCCGGTCGCGCTCATTGCAGGGCCGACCGCCAGCGGCAAGAGCGATTGTGCGGTGCGGCTGGCGCTGCAGCACGGCCGTGCGGTGGTGATCAATGCCGACAGCGCGCAAGTCTATGCCGATCTCGCGGTGCTGAGCGCGCGGCCCTTGCCCGATCAGATGCACGGCGTGCCGCACCGGCTGTTCGGCGCCTGGGACGGGGCGCAGGCCTGTTCGGCGGCGGACTGGGCCACCGCCGCGCGCGCCGAAATCGCCGCTGCGCACGCTGCGGGTCTGCTGCCGATTCTGGTCGGCGGCACCGGGCTCTATATCCGCACGCTGCTCGACGGCATTGCCCCGATCCCGCCGATCGACCCCGCGGTGCGCGAAGCGGTGCGCGCCCTGCCGGTAGCAGCGGCGTGGGTAGCGCTCGAACGCGAAGACCCCGAACGCGCCGCTTCGCTCAACCCGGCCGACAGCACCCGCGTTGCCCGCGCGCTCGAAGTGGTGCGCAGTACCGGCCAGCCGCTGGCCTATTGGCAGCGCCGCCGCGAGGGCGGGATCGGTGATCAGATCACGCTGCTGCCCTTGGTGCTCACCCCCGATCGCGACTGGCTCTACCGCCGCTGCGATTTGCGCTTTGCCCAGATGTGGCAGGGCGGGGCGATCGCCGAAGTGCGCGCCTTGCTGGCACGCGGGCTTGATCCCGCGCTGCCGGTGATGCGCGCGATCGGGGTGCGCGAAGTGGCCGAGTGGCTGGCGGGATCTTGCGAAGAATCGGCGGCGATCGCTGCCGGGCAACAGGCCACGCGCAACTATGCCAAACGGCAATATACCTGGCTGCGCCACCAGATGCCGGCGCACTGGCTGCGAGTCACGAATGAAAATTACATTGACAAGGTCGATATAGCAGGATTATTTCAAATTTAGCCGCTTGACACGAATGATTGTGTCCGGTAGCAGGCCGTCGATTGCTCGAACTGCATGCATTTCGGGCTCCCGGATGGGAGAGACGGCCCGGCGCGCGCCAGCGATGCCGGGCCGCAGCTTTTCCGCAGCCTATCGCGTTGATCCGCGGGCGGCAACCGGGGCTGGCGGATCACCGCGGGGCCGCAGCGGCCTTTCGCGCAGATTGAGGACAAGACCTGTGAGCACCGAGCGCAGCGGCGCCGAAATTCTGGTGGAGAGCCTGGTCGCCAAGGGCGTCGAATTCGTGTTCGGCTATCCCGGCGGGGCAGTACTGCCGATCTATGACGCGCTGTTTGGCGATGAACGCATCCGCCACATCCTCGTCCGCCACGAAGCCGGCGCGGCGCACGCTGCCGAAGGCTATGCCCGCGCCACCGGCAAGCCGGGCGTGGTGCTGGTCACGTCGGGCCCGGGCGCGACCAATGCGGTGACCGGCATTGCCGATGCCTTCATGGATTCGATCCCGATGGTGGTGATCACCGGCCAGGTGCCCACCGCGCTGATCGGCACCGATGCGTTTCAAGAGGCCGATACCGTCGGCATCACCCGCCACTGCACCAAGCACAATTATCTGGTCAAGGACGCCTCGGAACTGGCGGCGATCGTCGACGAAGCGTTCCATATCGCCACCGCCGGCCGTCCCGGCCCGGTGGTGATCGACATTCCCAAGGATGTGCAGATCGCGCTGTCGCGCTGGACCGGCCACAACGGCCCGCGCCGCACCCGCTATGCCCCGCAGACCACCGCGCCGGCGGCCGAGATCGCCGATGCAGTGGCGATGATCGCCGCCGCCGAACGCCCGGTGTTCTATACCGGCGGCGGGGTGATCAACGCCGGCCCCGCCGCCAGCGAGGCGCTGCGCACTTTGCAGACGCTGACCGGCGCGCCGGTCACTTCGACGCTGATGGGGCTGGGGGCGTTTCCCGCCGGCCATCCGGCGTGGCTGGGCATGCTCGGCATGCACGGCACCTATGAAGCCAATATGGCGATGAACAAGGCCGATCTGATCATCGCGGTCGGCGCGCGGTTTGATGATCGCGTGACCGGGCGGCTCGATGCCTTTGCCCCGCATTCGCGCAAGATCCATATTGATATCGACCGCGCCTCGATCAACAAGACGGTGCGCGTCGATCTGCCGATCATCGGCGATTGCGGCGTGGTGCTGCAACAGATGATCGACGCCTGGCACCATGCCGGCCATGCCGCCGCCGATCTGGCGCCGTGGCATGCGCGGATCGATGGCTGGCGCGCGCGCAAGAGCCTGGCCTATCCCTCGCGCGGGCAGGAAATCATGCCGCAAAAGGCGATCGAGCGGCTCTATCAGCTTACCCGCGATCGCGATCCGGTGATCAGCACCGAAGTCGGCCAGCACCAGATGTGGGCGGCGCAGCATTTCCATTTCGATGCCCCCAACCGCTGGCTGACCTCGGGCGGGCTGGGCACGATGGGCTATGGCCTGCCCGCCGCGATCGGCGCGCAGGCCGGGCTGCCCGATGCGCTGGTGATCGACATTGCCGGCGATGCCTCGATCCAGATGAACATCCAGGAACTGGGCACCGCGACGCAGTACCGCCTGCCTGTCAAAGTCTTCGTGCTCAACAACGAATGGATGGGCATGGTCCGCCAATGGCAGGAACTGACCTACGAAAGCCGCTATTCGAACTCCTATTCCGACAGCCTGCCCGATTTCGTCAAGCTGGCCGAAGCCTATGGCTGGAAAGGCATCCGCATCGAAACGATGGACGAACTCGATGCCGGCATCCAGGCGATGATCGATCATCCCGGCCCGGTGTTTGTCGATTGCCTGGTGGTCAAGGAAGCCAACTGTTTCCCGATGATCCCCTCGGGCGCCGCGCATACCGACATGATCCTCTATGGCGACGATGTCGCCGGCACCATGGACGACGCCGCCAAGGCGCTGGTCTGAAAGCACCCATCCCCATGACCGACCCGATCGCCGAGGCGCAGGAACGCCACGTCCTGACCATCACCGTTGACAACGAAGCCGGCATTCTCGCCAAGATCGCCGGGCTGTTCACCGCGCGCGGCTACAATATCGACAGCCTGACCGTCGCCGACATCACCGACAATCACGAAGTCAGCCGGATCACCATTGTCACCCATGGCCCGCCGTCGATCATCGACCAGATCCGCGCCCAGCTCGAACGGCTGGTGCCGGTGCACAAAGTCGTCGATCTGACCGAGATCGGCCCCTATATCGAACGCGAACTGGCGCTGGTCAAAGTGGCCGGCACCGGCAATTTCCGCGTCGAGGCGCTGCGCGTGGCGGAAATCTTCCGCGCCAAAGTGGTCGATACCACCACCGAAAGCTTTGTGTTCGAACTGACCGGCGCGCCCGACAAGATCGACACCTTTGTTGCGCTGATGAAAGAGCTGGGGCTGGTCGAAGTCGGCCGCACCGGCGTCGTCGGCATGGTTCGCGGCCGCGAAGCGGTCTGATCCACCCCATCCCATCTCCCATTTGACCAACGAAACGGAACCGACATGAAGGTCTATTACGACGCCGACGCCGATCTGAACCTGATCATCAACAAGAAGATCGCCATCCTCGGCTATGGCAGCCAGGGCCACGCCCATGCCCAGAACTTGCGCGATTCGGGCGTGAAAGAGGTCGCGATCGCGCTGCGCCCCGGTTCGGCCAGCGCGGCCAAGGCCGAAAGCGCCGGCTTCAAGGTGCTCGCCAATGCCGATGCCGCGGCCTGGGCCGACGTGCTGATGATCCTCGCCCCTGACGAACATCAGGCGGCGATCTATGCCGACGATATCCATGCCAATCTGCGCCCAGGCGCGGCGCTGGCCTTTGCCCACGGGCTCAACATCCACTTCGGCCTGATCGAACCGCGCGCCGATGTCGACGTGATCATGATCGCGCCCAAGGGCCCCGGCCACACCGTGCGCGGCGAATATGTCAAGGGCGGCGGCGTGCCCTGCCTGATCGCGGTGGCGCAGGATGCCACCGGCAATGCCCACGATATCGCGCTGGCCTATGCCTCGGGCGTTGGCGGCGGCCGTTCGGGCGTGATCGAAACCAATTTCAAGGAAGAATGCGAAACCGATCTGTTCGGCGAACAGGCGGTGCTGTGCGGCGGCCTGACCCACCTGATCCAGGCCGGGTTCGAAACGCTGGTCGAGGCCGGCTACGCCCCCGAAATGGCCTATTTCGAATGCCTCCACGAAGTGAAGCTGATCGTGGACCTGATGTACGAAGGCGGCATTGCCAACATGCGCTATTCGATCAGCAACACTGCCGAATATGGCGACATCACCACCGGCCCGCGCCTGATCACCGCCGAAACCAAGGCGGAAATGAAGCGGGTGCTCGCCGACATCCAGGCCGGCCGCTTCGTCAAGAACTTCGTGCTCGACAACCGCGCCGGCCAGCCCGAGCTGAAGGCCGCGCGCAAGGCCGCCGCCGCGCACCCGATCGAACAGACCGGTGCCCGCCTGCGCGCGATGATGCCGTGGATCGGCGCCAACAAGCTGGTCGATACCACCAAGAACTGATCATCCGTCGATCCCGGTCCCCGCATGGCAACACCATCCGGGGATCGGCCGGCAGCGGTCAGAACGCGCGGGTAATCCCGGTGTTCACCGTGGTTTGCTGAAACCGGTAGATCCCCACCGTTGACCGGTTCTGTTCGGTGGTCAGCCGCAGCACCGGGGCAAACCCGCGCCAGCTGAGCTTGCGGATCACCGCGCCGGCGGAAAACTGCGTGCCATGATCCTGCCGCCGCAACGGAAACGGAAACAGCGCGGCATCGCCCTCAACCAGACTGACGCCGGCGCCGCCAAACAGCGTCAGCGATTTGAAATCGTGCCAGACCAGCGCATTGGCCGCGCCCGACGCGGTTGAATAGCCGGGGTCATGCGCCGCCTGCCGCCCGCCCGCCAGCGTAACACTGCCACCCCAGCTTGCCGAAAATCCGTGTTCGACCAGCACCGACACGTCGATGCTGGTGCCGCTTTGCAGCGTGATCGCCGGATAGGTCAGCCAGCTGTAGCCCAGATCGGTGGTCACCTGGGTTCGCCGGTCGAGCGGGTGCAGCCAGTCGAGCGAGACCGATTTGCCCTGCGAATAGGTCGCGCCGCCATACCAGCGCTGCGTATAGCCCAGCGCGGGGCGCCAGCGATCGCCGTGGCTGGTCCATTCCGGGCCGAGCTTGATCGCGCCGGAAATGTCGTTGAATTCGCTGGCGCCATAGAGATTGGCCGAGGCCGACAGTTGCGCCAGCAGATTGACCGAGCCGGTGACCGGCAGGCGGGCAAAGCTTTGGCCCGACAAGGCGACGCCTTCGCCGCTTTTGGCCTGGGCATCGGCGCTCAGCGGCAGGGGATCGGGCGACAGCACGGTAACCAGCGACTGCGCGCTGGTGGCGCGGTTGATATTGTTGCTTGATGCCAGCGAAACTTGAAACGACCCGCCGAAATGCTGCACCGTGCGCAACCCGTTGCGGAACTGGTCGACCGCCAGCGCGACATCGGCGGGCAAGCCGGCGGCCTGCGCCTGGCGCAGTTCCTTGCGCGCGGCATCGTCGTGGCCCATCTGTGCCAGCACTTTGGCATAATCGAGCCGCACCCCGGTGGCATCGGGCTTTTCATCGAGCAGCGCGCGAAACACTTTGGCCGCGTCGCGATAGCGTTTCTGCTGCGCCAGCAGCATCGCCATGCGATAGCGCGCCTCGGTGCGGATTTCGAGATCGGGATCATGCGTCAGCGCGGTATAGATCGCCAGCGCCTCGGGCAGATGCCCCGCCGCGCGCAGTTCATCCGCCTTGGCAAACAGCACCGCCGGGGTCAGCCCCTGTCGGGTCGCCGCCGCATGGGCCGGAACGACCAGACCGGGCATCAGCAGGGCAGCCGCCAGCAGCGGCGCAAACTGGCGCATCACGAATACCCCGTGCGAGCAGATGGCTCGCTTATTTGATGGTGTTGGTCCCGCGGGAGCCGACGATCGTGCCGACCAGCATGGCGGTGGTCGGGTTGCCGTAAAGCGTTGCCTGAGCGGTTTGCCCGCTGAAGGTTGCCCCCACTTCCTGCGCCGCCGGGCCATAGAACTTGCCGTTCAGCCCGCCGACCAGCGGCGCGGCAACGCTGCTGAGTACCAGTGGCAACGGTGAGTTGCCATTCGTCGCCGGCGTATCGGCAAAGCTGAACGTGCCCGAAAAGCTGTTCACGCTCGACGACATCGTTGCCGTCGCGGTCAGCGCATGCGGTGCCAAAAGATTTGTGATCGGCGTGCCGTTGGGATCGACCGTTTGCGTCATGTACGTCGAATCCAGCGTGATCGTCCCGGCGCCGAAATTGGCGGTCATGATCCCCGATCCGTTGATCGTCGCGGCAAACAGGTTGCCGGTGGTCCCGGCCACCGCCAGCGCATTGATCGTCACACCGTAATTGGCGCTGCCGGTGCGCGGCATCTGCGCATCGGTGGTATAGGCGCCATAGACGAACTGGGTGACCGTCGCGTTGAGCAGGTTGGCCCCGCTGACCGTCGCCTTGATCCACTGGCCCGCCGAAACATAGCTGAGTTGCAGGTCGGGCGTGGGTGCGGTCGTGGTGCCGGAAACGAGCGCCTGCGCCTGCGTGCTGGCGACCGAGGGGGCGGCATTGGTATTGAGCACGATCTGTTCGACCGTGGCATCGCCGCCGGCGGTCGGGCTGCCATAGACCGCGCTGCCGGGGGTGCTGTTGCCCTGGAACATGATAGATCCGGGGTATGCGGGTGTCGGATCGGTGGGCAACAGTGTCGCGGCGCTGGCGGTGGCGGTATTGCCCTGCGCGGTCAGCGTATAGGCCTTGGCCGTGGCGTCGTATGCCACGCTCAACTGGCTGGTGCCCAGCGAGGTAATGTTCGGCAGGCCGGTGTTGCTGCTGTACATCGTGCCGGTCACGGCATCGTTGACAAAGCTTTCGTTGGCGGTCGGCTGCGTCGGATTGGCGTTGATCGGCGCCTTGGCAGTGATCGAATTTGATGTCGGCGTCGGCGGGGTGGCCGGCAGTCCGGGAATCAGATCGCCGCCGCCCCCGCAGGCTGTCAGGGCCAAGGGCAACAGGCTGATAATGGCAATCCGCTTCATGGGAACTCCGCACACCTGATTTCAATATGGGTGCGTATGTATCGGTGAAGGGGTTAGGATTTGGTAAATTTCCGATTAATCCCGGCGCTTTGCTATGCCTACGTTCAGGTCACGCGATAGACATGCAGCCGCACCGTCGAACCCTGCTTGCCGCCGCTGGCAACGAACAGCGCGCGGTTGACCCAGTCATAGGCGGGGTGGCCGCTGGTCAGGCGGATCGCGGTGCGCATGTAATAGTCCGTCATCGGCACCGCTTCGCCGCGCGCCATCCGCGCCGCCACATCCTCCGGCGCGTGGCGGATGCCCTGGCTGTGAATTTCGATCACCGCGCCGTCAGCGGTTTCCAGCGCATAGCGCGCGTCCAGTTGCGCAATCGCCCCGGCGGCGATCACCTGCCAATCGGCACCGACACCGAGAATGCGGCCGTTGAGGCGCGGGCCCGACACCGTGCCGCCGATGATCGGGATGATCCGCTGCACCCCGTGCGGGCCGCTGCCCAGTTCGTGCGGCGGCGCCAGTTCGACGACAAAGTCGGCGACATGCTCCAGCCCGGGGGTCATGCCGGCTCTACCGCAACGCGCGCGCCGGCGGGAATGATGCCGGGGCTGGCGTTCAATTCGTCGCGGGCAAACCCGGCCGCCGCCTGATAGGCCTGCATGAACGCGGCGCGTTCACCGGCGGGGATCACGTCATCGATGCTGTCAAACACCCCGCCGCAGCGTTCATCGACCATCCGCAACAGGCCGAACGGCCCGGCGCCGCGGTTGCGCAGCACCAGCTTGCCGACCGGTTCGCACAATTGCGCGTCATAGGCGCGCAGCGCCGCCGGGGTCGGGCCGTGCTCGAGCATGATCCGCCCGAGCACGCGGCCATCGATGATCGCCTGCGTCGCGCCGTTCGATCCGGTCGGATACATCGCATGCGCGGCATCGCCGATCAGCGCGACCGGCCCGTCCACCCAGCAAGCCAGCGGCTCGCGGTCGATCATCGGGTTTTCATAGGCGCATTCGGACCGCGCCAGCAGCGCCGGCAGATTGAGCCAATCATAGACAAACCCGGCAAATTCATCGGCAAAATCGGCCAGCGGCACTGGGCGGAACCAGCCCGATTTCTGCCAGTCGTGATCGGTGTCAAAAGTCTGTTCGGCGATCCAGTTGATATCGGCCAGCCCATCGGCATCGGGGTGCGAGATCGGATAGATCACCACCCGGTGCCGATCGGTGCCCAGTCCGACAAACGATGATCCGCTGCGGATCGGCACCCCGCGCGCGGTACCGCGCCACATGATCGTGCCGCCCCAATGGATCGGCGGCTGATCGGGGTGCATCTGCGCGCGGATCGCCGAATGGATGCCGTCGGCGCCGATCAGCAGGCTGGCGCGCACTGCGGACTGCGTGCCGTCTTCGGCGGTGACCAGCGCGGTGACCCCGCCATCGCTGTCGTGGCGATAGCCGGTGACTTTGTGGCCCAGCACCAGCGCATCGGGGCCCAGCCGCTCGATCACTTTTTGTGCCAGCAACAAGTGGAACCGGCCGCGATGCACCGCGTACTGGTGCCAGTTGTACCCGGCGAATTTGCCGCGCGGTTCGCTGTAGATATCCTTGCCGTTCAGCCCGACCAGCGCCCATTCGCGCGCCGGCAGCCCGCAGCTGTCAAGATCGGCCTCGCCAATCCCCAATTCGGCCAGTTCACGCACCGCATTGGGTTGCAGATTGATGCCCACCCCCAGCGGCGCCAGGTCGCGCACGCTTTCAAACACGGTGCAGTCAACGCCGATCTGGTGCAGCGTCAGCGCCAGCGCCAGCCCGCCAATCCCGCCCCCGGCAATCAGTACAGTGCTGCGCGCCATTTGTATCATCCCCGTCCCCGGTCTGCGCCTGTCCGTGTGCCAAGGGCGCGATCAGGTCAAGCCGCCCGGGCACGCAAAGCGACTGTACGGCGGCGCATTTTGCCCGCATGTCTGGCCACCGATGCCAACGGGGTGCGCCAACGATGTCTGATCCAACCGATGCGAGCATGGCGCGCGCCTATCTCGATCTGGTGCAGCGGGTGGTGACCAATTACCTTGGCCTCGGCGCTGCCGGACAAAGCTTTGCCCAGTACCGCAGCGCCGCGCACTATGATGCAGCAGCCGGCCAGTGGCGCATTGACCGGCAGGCGCAACCGCACACGCTGCTGACCAAGGCCCAGCTTGATCTGCTCGAACGCCTCGCGCTCGATGCCGAGGCGCGCGGGGTCGCCGGTGACTGGCTGGAAGCGGGAGTCTGGCGCGGCGGGGTGATCGCGTTTTTGCGCGCGGTGCTGCGCGCGCACGGCATTGCCGGGCGGCGGGTGATCGCCGCCGACAGCTTTGCCGGTATTCCGATGAGCGAGCAATTCCGCCATGATCCGGTCGATCTGTGGCCCGACCGCTGGGTCGCCGGGCTCGACGAAGTGCGCGATCTGCTCGCCCGGCTCGATCTGCTCGATGATCGCGTCGAATGTCTGCCCGGGCCGTTTGCGCAGACGCTGCCGCAGCTTGCCGGGCGCCGGCTGGCGCTGATCCGCCTCGATGCCGACAGTCATGATTCGACCATGGCCGCGCTGACTGCGCTTTACCCCTTACTCGAACCGGGCGGGGTGGTGGTGATCGATGATTGGCACTTGTTCGGCGCCAAGCTGGCGGTCGAACAGTACCGCGCCGGGGCCGGGATCACCGAAGCGATCACCGTCGAGGCGGGCAATGCCTGGTGGATCAAGGCGCCGCGGCGCTAGTGTCCTGATTTGTGAACTTCGCATCCTTCACTTACCGTCACCCTGAACTTGATTCAGGGTCCATTTCTCCCCAAAATCGGCCGTTTTGCGGGGCGCGCTGGATGCTGAAACAAGTTCAGCATGACAAGGTTTGATCAAGCGAACTTCGAGTTTACCCCACTAGTTGATCACCGGCTTGCCATCGGCCTTGTACACCGTGCCGCCCTTCATCACGAAGCCGACATGTTCCAGCACGGTCACATCGTGCAGCGGATCGCCCGTCACCGCGATCAGATCGGCATAGCGCCCCGGCTGGATTGAACCGATATCCGCCGGATCGCCGATCAGATCGGCGGCATTGCGCGTGGCGGCGAGGATCGCGTCCATCGGCGTCATCCCCGATGCAACCATGATCGCGAATTCCTGCGCGTTTTCGCCATGCGCGCTCATGCCGAACGTATCGGTGCCGAACGCCACTTTCACCCCGGCGGCATAGGCATCGTGCAGATTGCGGCGCAGCATCGGCGCGATTTCCAGCGCCTTTTCGGCAGTTGACGGGTTCAGATCCTCGGGATGGGCGCGCGCATGCTGTTCGACCCGCGCGCCGACCAGCATCGTCGGCACCAGATACGTGCCGTGGCTTTTCATCAGCGCATAGGATTTGGCATCGGCAAACGAGCCGTGCTCGATCGAATCCACGCCCAGTTCAACGGTGTGGTTGATCGCCCCTTCGCCATGGGCATGCGCGGCGACTTTCATACCCAGCACATGCGCGGTGTCGATCACCGCCTTGATCTCGTCATCGGTCATCAATTGCGCCTTGGGATCATCGCCGATCGACATCACCCCGCCCGAAGGCATGATCTTGATCAGATCGGCGCCCTCGCGGCGCAGCCGGCGCACCGCCTTGCGCGCGTCGTCGGCGCTGTCGATCACCGAATCGGTCCAGTGCGAATGGCTCAATTCGGGGTCGAGCCCGTTGGCCGGGTCGCCATGCCCGCCGGTCGGCCCCAGCGCCTCGCCCGAAACCCACATGCGCGGCCCCGGGATCAGCCCGGCATTGACCGCGCGCTTGATCGCCACCACCACCGGGGTGATCGCGCCGACATCGCGGATGGTGGTAAACCCGGCCAGCAGCGTGGCGCGCGCATTGGTGATCCCGTCCACTTCGTCGTCATAGCTGGTGCGCGTCACCGCGTTGCGGATCGGATCACCCTTGTGGAACGAGGCGGTGATATGGTCGTGGCAATCGATCAGCCCGGGCAGCACGGTGGCGGTCGACAGATCGATCACGCTCGCCCCGGCCGGCGTGGTGAACCCCGGCTGGATCGCGACAATGCGATCGCCGTGGATGACGATCGTCGCCTGGTGCAGCGGCGCGGCGCCGGTGCCGTCGATCACCGTGCCGGCATGGATCGCGATATCGCCCGCCAGCGCCGGGGTCGCCGCCATCGCCAGCGCCGCCGCCAGCGCACCGCGCCACACCTTTTTGCCCGTCATTCCCGTTCTCCCGCGATTATCGTCTGTGTGTTGTCAGGACCGGTCGGCGACATAGCGGCGTTCGCCGGTCGCCGGATTGAAGTAGACCGTAACCATGCGCCCGCTGTCGGGATCGACAAAGCGTTCGTCGGTCGCCTGCCACGGCGCGCCGGGCCGGGTTTCGGCGAGCTGCTGATAGCGCCGGTTTTCAAACAGCAGCGCCAGCAGCACCACAGCCGCGACAATCGTCGGCGGCAAAAACTGCACCCCGACCAGCGCATCAAGCCCCAGCGCCCCCGCCAGCCCCACGCTGGCCAGCCCGATCAGCACCGGCCGCATCATCGGATCAGCCCACCGGAACAATCGTCACGGCAGTGCCATAGGCAACGATCTCGCTCATCGTCTGGCCGATTTCCGACGAATCGAACCGCATCATCACGATCGCATTGGCACCCATCGCCTGGGCATTGACCACCATGCGATCGGTGGCATGGCGCCGCGCCTGTTCGAGCAGCGAGGTATATTCCTTGATCTCGCCGCCAAAGATCGACCGCAGCCCGGCGGCAATATTGCCCGCCAGCCCGCGGCTGCGCACCACCACGCCAAAGCATTGCCCTTTGACCTCGGTCACCCGATAGCCGGTTACATTTTCAGTGGTTACCACCAGCATTGCCCGATCCCCCTGCGGCCTGTCGCCGGCATGGTACACCGGGGTGGGCAAATGCCAAGGCCCGTGATGGCCGGGCACCAGGTCGGCATGAAAAACGGAGCGATAAGAGAATAATAGCGCTTGCCGACGAAGCCGGTACTAAGGCACCTTGCGCCGGGCAGGGAAGGGCCATGTCTTCCGGCTGTTCGGAAAAACAATCATCCCTCCCGGTTCGTCCTGAGCCTGTCGAAGGACGCGCGCTAACGTGTGGTTTGGTGCTGATTCCAAGCGCGTGGGGCGGGCGTAGGCGCGCGTCCTTCGACAGGCTCAGGACGAACCAAACTATTCAAATCATAGACTTAGTTGATCGTGTAAAGCTATTCTCAAGACCATTGCGAAAGGGAACACGAATGCTGCGACAGGCAGGATTGGCCTTGCTGGCCCTCGGGCTGCTCGCCGCAGCCGCCCCCGCGCCGCACTGGGCTTTTCCTGGCCTCGGGTCCGCCGCGCAGGACAAGGCAGACCAGACCTTGGTGCACGTGCCGGGTTCGCGGATGCAATTGACCCGCGCCGCCACCGAAGACGCCACCCGCCCGCCCGACTGGTTTCCCGATCGCCATCCGCCGGCACCGCCGATCGTCGCCGGCACCGGCAAAGGCCCGGCCTGCGGCTATTGCCATTTGCCCGACGGGTCGGGGCGGATCGAAAATGCCGATCTGCGCGGGCTGCCGGTGACTTATATCGAGGAACAGGTGCGTGCCTTTGCCGATGGTAGCCGGGCGAGCGCCGAAGCCGGCTATGTGCCGACGCAACTGATGGCCAAAGTGGCGCGCGGCCTGTCGGCGGCGGACTTGCGCGCGGCGGCAGAATATTTTTCGGCGCTCGAACCGGTCGCGCGCAGCCGGGTGATCGAGGCTGCGCGGGTGCCGCGCTCGGAAGAATATGCCTTTGTCCGCCGGTTTGTGCCCGGGCCGCGCGAACCGATCGGCCTGCGCATTGTCGAAGGGCCCGACAGCATCGCCGCGCACGAGGCGCGCGATCCCAACGAAACGTTCGCCGCCTGGGTGCCGCCCGGATCGCTGGCCCGCGGCCGGCGTATCGCCGAACACGGCGCCCCCGGCGTGCCGGCCTGCGTATCGTGCCACACCGCCGATCTGGTCGGCATCGCCGGGGCATCGCCGACCATGCTGGCGCGGCAACTGTTCGGTTTTCGCAACCATGCCCGCAATGATCCCGGCGCCGCGCCGATGCAGGCGGTGGCCGGCGGACTGAGCGATGCGCAGATCATCGCGGTAGCCGCCTATGCCGGCGCGCACCGCCCATGGATCCGCGCCCAGATGCAGGCCTCGCTGCCCGGCGAGCGCTGATTGCGGTGCTGTTCAAGCCCCGTTCCTGAGGGGCCAGAGGATCCACACAATCAGCCAAGTGTCTGTTTCAAATATTCCGGTTCGTCCTGAGCTTGTCGAAGGACGCGCGCTGACGTCCGCCCCAAGCGCGGGAAAAAGCGCGCATACTCAACCGGTTGCGCGCGTCCTTCGACAAGCTCAGGACGAACCGGATTTTGGTTTTTCGAGCCACGTCCCGCTTGTGCCAGAGGACGTTCGCCGCCGCCGGCTCACTCGGTCAGCACCACCACCGCAGCGGCATCCCATGCCAGCCGCACCGGGCGGCCGATCGCCAGTTCCTTGGCGGCAAGCGGGGTGGTGTTGGGCACGCTCAGCTTGATCATGGTGCCCTCGGCGGTGCGCACGTCGCACAGCGTTACCGCGCCGAGATAGGCGCTGCCGACGATCGTCCCGGCCGCGCTGTTGCTGTCGGCAGGCGGGGCGTCGGCGGGCACGATGCGGATCTTTTCGGGGCGCACCCCGGCCCAGATCGTGGTGCCCGATGGCGGGTTCGCTCCCGCCTCGGTGGCGATCGGGATGGGCAGGGCCGGGCTGATGATGCGGCGGCGGTCGCTGGCATCGATCTGCCAGCTGCCGGCAAACAGGTTGATGCTGCCGATGAAGTCGGCGACAAACCTGCTGGCCGGGCTTTCGTACAGTTCGCCGGGGCTGGCGATCTGCACCAGCCGGCCGCTGTTCATCAGCGCGCAGCGGCTGGCCAGCGCCAGCGCCTCGTCCTGATCATGGGTGACCATCACAAAGGTCACGCCCACTTCGCGCTGGATCGCCGCCAGTTCGCTGCGCATCGCATCGCGCAACTTGGCATCGAGCGCCGACAGCGGTTCATCGAGCAGCAGCACGCGCGGCCGTTTGACCAGCGCGCGCGCCAGCGCGACGCGCTGACGCTGGCCGCCCGACAATTGATCGGGGCGGCGTTGCGCAAAACTGCCCAGCTTGACCAGCGCCAGCGCCTCGGCGACGCGGGCATCGCGTTCGGCGCGCGGCACTTTGTCGATCACCAGCCCATAGGCGACATTGTCGGCCACGCTCAGATGCGGAAACACCGCATAGGACTGAAACACCATGTTGACCGGGCGGCGGTTGGGCGGGGTGCCGGCCATGTCCACCCCGTCGATCAGGATGCGGCCCTCGCTCGGCACTTCGAGCCCGGCGAGCATGCGCAGCAGCGTGGTCTTGCCGCAGCCCGACGGGCCGAGCAGGGCAAAGAATTCGCCTTCGGCAATCTCGAGGCTGGCATTGTCGACCGCGACAAAGCTGCCGAAACGCTTGGTGACATTTTCAATCCGGATCAGCATCACTTGCCAGCCATGTCAGTGCCTTGCAGCTTCATGCCGAGCAAGGTCAGGATGATGGTGATCGCCATCAGCACGCTGGAGGCGGCATTGACCTCGGGCGTGACCGAAAAGCGCACCATCGAATAGATCTTCACCGGAAAGGTCACCGTGTTCGGCCCGGCGGTGAAAAAGGTGATCACAAAATCATCGAGGCTGAGCGTGAACGCCAGCAGCGCCCCGGCGATCAGCGCCGGGCGCAGATGCGGCAGCACGACATCGCGCAGCGCGCGCAATTCGCCGGCGCCCAGATCGCGCGCCGCCTCTTCCAGCTCGCGGTTGAAACTGGCCAGCCGCGCGCGCACCACCACGGTCACGAACGGAAAACTGAAGGTGATATGCGCGATGGTGATCGCGCCCAGATCGAACGGCCAGGCCAGATCGCGCGGCCATGGCGCGATCGTGCCGAAAAACACCAGCATGGCCACCCCCATGCAGATTTCGGGCACCACGATCGGCAGCGTGATCGCGCCGTCAAACGCCCCGCGCAAGGGAAAGCGGAACCGCCACAGCGCCAGCGCCGCCATTGCCCCCAGCACCACGCTGACCAGCGTGGTCATCGCCGCGATCGTCAGCGAATTGACAAAGGCGGTGATCAGCGCCTGATCCCCGGCCAGCCGGACGTACCAGTCGAAGGTAAAGCCTTCCCAGCGGATCGTCCGCCGCGACGCGTCAAAGCTGAACAGCACCAGGCTGGCAAGCGGCAGGTAAAGAAACAGCATGACCGCGCCGACCCACAGCCGCAGTGGCCAGCGGCGGGCGTAATCGAGCGGTCCGGCGCGGTCCCGGCTCATGCCGCCACCCGTGCCGCGGCGCGGCGTTCGGTCAGCGCGCGCCAGGCCATCGCCGCCAGCGTGAGGTACATCAGCACGAAACTCAGCGCGGCGCCAAACGGCCAGTCGTTGGCGCGCTTGAACTGGCGTTCGATCACGCTGGCGATCATCTGGCTGTCGGGCCCGCCGAGCAGATCGGGGGTAAGGTACGAGCCCAGCGCGGGGATGAAGCACAGCAGCAGCGCCGAAAGCACGCCCGGCCAGACCAGCGGGATCACCACCCGGAAAATCGTCGTCAGATGCCCCGCGCCAAGATCGAGGCTGGCCTCGATCAGCGAACGGTCAAGCCGGTCGAGCGTCGAAAACAGCGGCAGCACGATAAACGGCAAGTGGACATAGACCAGCCCGACAACCACCGCGAAATTGGTGTGCAGCATTTCGAACGGACCCAGCCCGATCAGGCCGAGCCCCTGGTTGATCCACCCTTCGCTGCGCATTACCGCCATCAGCGCATAAGTACGCACCAGCAGGTTGGTCCAGAACGGCAGCATGATCGCCAGCAGCAACAGCACTTTGCCGCGCGGCGCGGCAAAGGTCATCACCAGCGCATAAGGAAACCCGATCAAGAGGCAGATCGCGGTGGTCGCCCCGGCAAACAGCAGCGACTTGCCGAAAATCCACAGATAGACCGGATCGGACAGCCGCGCATAATTGCCCAGCGTGCCGGTTACCGCGACTTCGGTCAGCCCCTCGGTATGGCCAAAGCTGTAGGCCCAGATCACCGACAGCGGGATCACGAAAAACGCCACGATCCACAGCGCCGGCGCGGCAAATACCGTCCAGAATGCGGCGCTGCTGCCGCCTTCGATGCGGGGGCGTGCGATCATGCCGCCGGCACCGTGGCGCCCATTGCCGCGCCGAGCGCAGAAAAGAACCAGCGCGATTGCGGATTGCTGTCGGCATCCCATTCGGGGTGCCACTGCACCGCCAGCACTTGCGCCGGCCCGACTTGCGCGCAAAACGCCTCGACCAGCCCGCACGGCGCGTGGGCCATCGCCGTCAACCCGTCGCCCGGCCGGTCAACCGCCTGGAAATGCACCGAATTGACCGTGATCGGCGCGGTACCCAGCGCCTGCGCCAGCGGGGTGCCCGGCACCGGGATCACCGGATGCGTGTGCTCGAACATCGCCGCCAGCGATACCCCGGCGGGGGCATGGTGGATCGCCTGGCGCTCGGGCGGCAGGTGTTGCAGCGTGCCGCCGAACACCACGTTCAATTCCTGGAATCCCCGGCAGATGCCGAACACCGGGCGCCCGGCAGCGAGCATCGCCCGCGCCAGCCCCAGGCTGGTGGCATCGCGCGGCGGATCGAACGGCCCGTGCTCGCCATCGCCGCCGTAATGCCGGCCTTCCAGATTGCTGGTACTGCCGGTCAGCAGCAGCCCGTCGATGCGGCTGGCCAGATTGGCATGGTCGGCAAGGTGTTCCAGCGCCGGGATCAGCACCACATCCACCCCCGACCAGCGCGCCGGCGCGCGCAGATAGCGGTCGATCACGCGGTGGATCGTTTCGTCTTCAAATTCGCGGGTGCATGAAACTATGCCGAGCAGGGGACGGTGCATCGTCCAGAAATCTCCCGAATCCCGCCTGTGATCATGAAACGGACCGCCGTCATACCGGCCACCTGCCGCAGCGCAACCGCATTTGCGGCCAAGGTGTGATCGCTCCTGCCCAAGCTGGCGCTTGACACCGCCGGGCGAATGCGGCGTGGTGCGTACAAATCCTTCTGCACAATCGGGAACCGGCCATGGCGGTAACTTTGACGATAAACGGACGGCGGCGCGAATTTGACGCCTCGCCCGAAATGCCCCTGTTGTGGCTGCTGCGCGATCTGGCGCAGATGCCGGGGACCAAGTTCGGCTGCGCCGCCGGGCTGTGCGGCGCATGCAGCGTGCTGGTCGACGGGGTGCGCGTGTTCGGCTGCCAGACCCCGGCGGGCGATGCGGTGGGCAAGGCGATCACCACGATCGAAGGGCTGACCGAACAGCCGCTCGGTCAGGCGCTGGTCAAGGCATGGAACGAAGGCGACGTGGTGCAGTGCGGATATTGCCAGCCCGGCCAGATCATCGCCGCCGCCGCGCTGCTGCGCGACAATGCCGCGCCCGATGATGCCGCGATCGATGCGGGGATGAGCGGCAATATCTGCCGCTGCGGCACTTATCCGCGCATCCGTTCCGCGATCAAGCGCGCTGCCGAACTGCATGCAGGAGCCAAGGCATGAGCACGATCGAACTGCCGCAGGCCACGCGGCGCCAAATTCTGGCCGGATCGGGCGTGGTCGCCGGTGCGCTGGCGATCCCGGTCGCGCTCAACCCCGGGCGCAGCCGCGCGGCGGGGGCAGCAGCGTTGGCCGGCAATGCCTGGCTGGGGGTCGATGCCGCCGGGCGGGTCACGCTGGCGCTGCCCAAGACCGAAATGGGTCAGGGCATCCTCACCACCATCACCATGATCGCCGCCGAAGAACTGGCGGTAAAGCCAGAGGCCGTGCTGGTCAGCATTCCCGATGGCGATGCGGCGCGGTTCGCCCCGATCGATCAGGGCACCGGCGGATCGACCTCGGTGCGCGAAGTGTGGAAACCGCTGCGCGAAGCCGGCGCCAAGCTGCGCGCCGCGCTGGTTGGCGCGGCGGCAAAGCAGTGGGGCGTGCCTGCTGACAGTTGCGACGCGCGCGATGGCGCGGTGGTGCATCTGCCCGATGGCAAAGTGCTGCCTTATGCCGCGCTGGTAGCCGCGGCCGCAGCCGCGCCCTTGCCGACCGAGGCGCCGGTGCGCCCGGCCAGCGACTATCGCGTGATCGGCAAACGCCAGTTGCGGCTCGATGGCGATGCCAAGGCGCGCGGCACCGCCGAATTCGGCATCGACGTCTATCGCCCGGGGATGAAATATGCCGCGCTGGCGGTGGCCCCGGTGTTCGGCGGCAAGCTGGCCGGGATCGACGAAGCCGCCGCCCGCGCGGTTCAGGGGGTGACCGGGGTGATCAAGGGCGACGATGTCGTCTATGTGCTGGCCACCAATACCTGGAGTGCGCGCGCCGGATTGACCGCCGCGCGCCCGCAATGGACCGCCAGCGCCGCGCTCAGCGGCACCCAGCACGCCGCGATCATTGATCCGATCATCGCCGCGCTCGACAAACCGGGGTTCGAAGCGGCCAAATCGGGCGATCTCGCCGCCGCGCGCGCCGGGGCGACGCAGCGCTTTTCGGCGCTCTATACCCAGCCGTTCCTCGCCCATGCGACGATGGAGCCGGCCAATTGCGTGGCGCATGTCCATGATGGCCAGTGCGAAATCTGGACCGGCTCGCAGATCCCGTCCGACGCGCGCAAGGCGGCGGCGGCGCGGCTCAACCTGCCGCTGGACAAGGTCACCCTGCACAACCGGCTGATGGGCGGCGGGTTCGGCCGCCGGCTCGAAACCGACATGGTTGAACGCTGCGTCGATCTGGCCAAACAGGTGCCGTTCCCGGTCAAGCTGATCTGGTCGCGCGAGGAAGATACCAGCCACGACTGGTATCGCCCCGCCTATGCCGACAAGATCGACATCGCGCTGGGCGCCGATGGCAAGATCGCCGCGTGGGAGCACAAGATTGCCGGATCATCGGTCTATGCCCGCGTCGCCCCGGGGGCGTTCAAGGGGGTGGACGACGATGCGGTCGAAGGCGCGGTCACCCCGCTCTATGCCGCCACTGCGCGGTTGGTGACATTCCAGCAGCAGGAATCGATGGTGCCCACCGGCTGGTGGCGCGGCGTCGGCCCCTTGCGCAGCGCCTTCGTGATGGAAAGCGCGATCGACGAAGTGGCGCACCAGCTCGGGCAGGACCCGATCGCGTTCCGCCTCGCGCATATCGAAGACCCGCGCGCGCGCCATGTGCTGCAGATCGTTCAGGCGCAATCGGACTGGGGCAGCGCCTTGCCGGCGGGCAGCGGGCGCGGCGTTTCGGTGATCCACTTGTGGGATACCTATATGGCGGCGGTGGCCGAAGTGTCGGTCGACAAGGACATGCAGATCGCGGTCAAGAAAGTCACCGTCGCGGTTGATTGCGGCCAGGTGATCAACCATTCGGGCGTCGCCGCGCAAATCGACAGCGGGGTGATCTTTGGCACCTCGGCCGCGCTGTGGGGCGAAGTGACGATCGCCAATGGCCGGGTCGAACAGTCCAATTTCCACGATTACCGCGTGCTGCGGATGAACGAAGCCCCGGTGATCCACACCGCCATCGTCGAAAACCACGAAAAACCCGGCGGCATGGGCGAACCCCCCAATGCGGTGATCTTCCCCGCACTGGCCAACGCGGTGTTCGCCGCCACCGGCAAACGGGTGCGCCACCTGCCGCTGCAAAAGGGTTTGCAGACGGCGTAGCTGGATGCTGATGGTCCTGCCGTTGTTGACAGTTGTCGGCTTATTGCCAATTTTGGTTTTGTGCTTTGCGACACTGATTGCCACGATGATTGTCCGGAAGTTTTTTCCGAACCCTCATCGGCCATGGGTCCGATGGTTATCGGGCCTGGTCATGCCTGGCATTACGCTGGTCATGGGGCAGTATTTTTCGTGGCCTTGGCCTTGGGCAGAGTTGGTGTCCACTCATCCGCGCTATTATCCAGAGCGGTTGCTGATTTACATTGCCTTGTTTGCCATGCCGGGCTGCTTGTTTGTCAGTACGTGGATTTTGCGAACTGACAGAAGAGCCGGTTACAGACCTTGATTTGACAGTTTTGTTGCGTCGATTTCACAAAACTCCGCTGCTGATGAGCAGTGTCGGTTCAAGATTTCAATATCTTACCCCAGCGCCGCCAGCGTATCAGCCGTCGCATCCAGCGCGGCGGCGATCGTGTCCACCACCCGGTCGATTTCGGCGTGGGTGATCACCAGCGGCGGGCTCATCACGATCGAATCGCGGATCGCGCGGACCATCAGGCCGCGCCGGATGCATTCGTCGCGCACGATCGGGCCGGCCTGGCCGCCGCTGCCGTGGCGGCGGTTGGTGCCTTTTTCGCTGACGATTTCGACCGCGCCGATCAGCCCGAGCGAGCGCGCTTCGCCCACCAGCGGGTGCGGCGCCAGCCGGTCGGCCAGCGCGCGCGCCAGATAGGGGCCGGTGTCGCTGCGGGTGCGTTCGACCAGGTGTTCATCCTCGATGATCTGGATATTGCGCAGCGCCACCGCCGCGCTGACCGGGTGGCCGGAATAGGTATAGCCATGGACGAAATCTTGGCCCGAGGCGCGCAGCACCTCGACGATTTCGCGCGAGACCCCGGTTGCCGAAATCGGCAGGTATCCCGATGACAGGCCTTTGGCCATCGACACCACATCGGGGCGGATGCCATAGTGCTGAAACCCGAACCATTCGCCCAGCCGGCCAAACCCGCAGATCACTTCGTCGCTGACGAGCAGCACGCCATATTTGCGGCAGATCGCTTCGACCCGCTGCCAATATCCCGGCGGGGGGATGATCACCCCGCCGGCGCCCTGGACCGGTTCGCCGATGAACGCCGCGACGTTGTCCGGGCCGATCGCCAGAATGCGGTCCTCGATCGCCTGCGCCGCGCGCGCGGCAAACACATCGGGATCTTCGCCGAATGCTTCGCCAAACTGATAGGGCTGCATCACGTGTTCGATGCCGGGGATCGGCAGCCCGCCCTGGACATGCATGTAATCCATCCCGCCCAGGCTGGCCGAGGCGACGGTCGACCCGTGATAGGCATTGTGCCGGCTGATGAACACGCTGCGCTGCGGCTGCCCCTTCAGCGCCCAATAAGTCCGCACCAGGCGGAATACGGTGTCGTTCGATTCCGACCCGCTGTTGTTGAAAAACACGTGCTGCAGATCACCGCCGAGCAGGCCGGCGACTTTGGCAGCCAGTTCGATCGGCGGCACCGTCGCGGTGCGGAAAAACGTGTTGTAAAACGGCAATTCGGCCATCTGCCGCGCCGCCACGTCGACCAGTTCGGGCCGGCCATAGCCGACATTGACGCACCACAGCCCGGCCATCGCATCGAGAATCGCATGCCCGTCGCCATCGTGCACGGTGGACCCGGCGGCATGGGTGATGATCCGGCTGCCGCCCAGTTCCACTTGCAGGCCATAGCTCGATTGCGCCGGCAGGTGGTGCGCCACGTCAAGCTGGCGCAGCGCGGGGATATCGTAATTGCGGACAGTGGCCATCGGGATCTTTCGGGTCGTGCGGCAAACTAAGATCACAGTTATCGGGCGGCAGCAGGGTCGTCAATGCACCGGCACCGCCCTTGCTGCGCGTTACCCGGCGCGGGCACGATCTGGCCATTGCACCGGGGGGGCAAATTCGCCACATTGGTGTGCCGCCCGGGGTGGGTGATGCGCAAGGGGCACCGCACGGCATGAAGGGAATCGCGCTGGCAGACACCGGGATCGATCCCGCCGGCGATGGGGATGATGGCGCCGATGCCCCGGCATCGCTGCGCGAACAGGTCTACAATGACTTGCGCTATCGCCTGATCACCGGCCGGATCGCGCCCGGCGTCGGCATTTCGACACGCGGGCTGGCGCAGGAAATCGGCGTCAGCCAGATGCCGGTGCGCGATGCGCTGAGCCGGGTCGCGGCCGAAGGCGCGGTCGATATCCGGTCGAAACGCGCGGTGATGGTGCCGCGCATGACCCCGGCGCGGTTCGACGAAATCATGCAGTTGCGGCTGGTGCTCGAACCGATGGTGGCGCGCGCCGCGCTGGCGCATATCGATGCAGAGCTGGCCCGCCGCATCGCCGCCGCCGACGATGCCACCGATGCCGCGCTCGCCGGGGGCGATGTGCTGGCCTATATGGAAAGCAATTACCGGTTCCATTCGCTGATCTATCAGGCCGCACCGCTGCCGCTGGCGCTGCGCATGATCGACAGCCTGTGGATGCAGTTCGGCCCGTTCATGCGCGTGGTCTATGGCCGCTATGGCACCGCCAAGATGGTGGATCAGCACCGCGTCGCGCTGGCGGCGATCGGTGCGGGAGATGCCGCTGCGCTGGGGGCGGCGATTGCCGCCGACATTGGCGATTGCGCGGATCTGATGCGCGACTGGGACCGCTTTGATGCGCACTAGCGGGCGGCGCGGGTTTCTCGCCGGGCTGGGCGCGGCGGCGGTGGGGATCAGCCTCGATGGCTGCCGGCGCGGGGCGAAATCGTCGATCAATTTCTACAACTGGGATACCTATATCGGCGCCAACACGCTGTCGGGATTTGAAGCGGCGACCGGCACGCATGTGAACATGAGCCTGTTTGCCAGCAACGACGAACTGTTTGCCAAATTGCGCGGCGGCAACCCGGGCTATGACGTGATCGTGCCCAGCCACGATTTTCTGGCGCGGATGGCCATGGCCGGCATGCTGATGCCGCTCGATCATGCCAAGATCCCCAACATGGCCAATATCGCTCCGGCATTTGCGCATCCGCCCTACGACCCGCAGCGGACCTTTGGCATGCCCTATACCTGGCTGGTGCTCGGCATCGGCTATCGCAAGTCAAAGATCGACGGGGTGCCCGACAGCTGGAAATGGGTGTTCGATTCGGCGCGCTACAAAGGGCGCATCGGGCTGTTTTCCGACGCGTCTGATCTGTGCCGGCTGGTCGAAATCTATCAGGGGCGCGATCCCAACCGGTTTGACCGTACCGCGCTCAATGCCGCGCGCAATCTGCTCGAACGGCAAAAGCGCAATGTCGCGGTGTTTCATGATGACAACGGGCAGGATCTGCTGCTCGCCGGCGATATCGACATCGTCATCGAATACAACGGCGACATCGCCCAGGTCATGCGCGAGGACAAGGACCTGGCATTTGTGCTGCCGCGCGAAGGCAGCCTGATCCAGTCGGACCAGCTCGCCATTCCCAAGGGCGCGCGCGACCCCGATGCCGCGCATGCCTTTATCAACTATCTGCTGAGCGCAGAGGCCGGCGCCGACATTTCGCGCAAGATTGCCTATCCCACCCCCAATGCGGCGGCGATGCGGCTGATGGATCAGGCCTATCGCGACAATCCGGCGATCTTTCCGCCGGCCGAGGCGCTGGGGCGCTGCGTCTATTCGCGCTATCTGGGTGAAGATGCCTATCGCGCATTCCAGGATGTGATCACCCGGGTGCGCGCGGCATAACGGGGCAGGGGAGATCGGGCGATGGCGGGCAGGATAATCACCACGGTCTTGCTGATCAGCGCGCTGATCCCCGGCGTGGCGCGCGCCGATGCACTGGCGGCCGACCGGCATGCCGCGCCGGGGTTGCAGGCGCCGGTGCGGGTGATTGTCGATCGCTGGGGCATCGCGCATATCCGCGCCGCCAGCGTCCACGATGCCTTTTTCGCGCAAGGGTGGAACGCCGCGCGCGACCGGCTGTGGCAGATCGACTTGTGGCGCAAGCGTGGGCTGGGCCTGCTCGCGGCCAGTTTCGGCGCCGAATATGTCGCGCAGGACCGCGCCGCGCGGCTGTTGCTCTATCGCGGCGACATGGCCGCCGAATGGGCGGCCTATCCCGCCGAAGCGCATGACCAGACCCGCGCCTTTGTCGCCGGGATCAATGCCTATATCGATGATGCGCTGGCCGGGCGGGCGCCGCTGCCGGCCGAATTTGCGCTGACCGGCACGCGCCCCGACCATTGGCAGGCCGATGATGTGGTGCGCATCCGCAGCCACGCGCTGGTCGGCAATCTGGCCGAAGAAGTGCAGCACGCCCGGCTCGCCTGCGCCGGGGGCCTGCGCTTCATCGACCTGCTCCACAAGATCGAGCCGGCGCACGAGGTCACAGTGCCCGCCGGGCTTGATCCGTGCAGTGTGCCCGGCGATGTGCTCGATACTTATCTGCTGGGGACCAAGGGGGTGCAGTTTGCCGCCCCGGCGCTGGCCGATGCCGGACTGCCGGCGATCCTGGCCGAAACCGGCCGCCGCGCGCGCGATCAGGAAGGGTCGAACAACTGGGTGGTCGATGCCGCGCATTCGGCCAGCGGCCGGCCGATGCTGGCCAATGATCCGCACCGTGCGCATGGGGTGCCCTCGTTGCGCTATGTCATCGATCTGGCCGCGCCGGGGTTTCATATTGCCGGCGCCGGAGAGCCGGCCTTGCCGGGCATCAGTTTCGGCCACAATGATCAGGTCGCCTGGGGGCTGACGATCTTTTACGCCGATCAGGAAGATCTCTACGTCTATCAGACCAGCCCCGATCATCCCGGCGCCTATCTCTATCAGGGGCGGTGGGAACCGTTTCAGGTGGTGCACGAAATGGTCGGCGTGCGCGGCGGGGCGGATCGGCCGGTCGAGCTGCTGTTTACCCGCCATGGCCCGGTGATCCATCAGGACGGTGCGCATGCCTTTGGCCTGCGCACGGTGTGGACGCGGCCGGGCGGGGCGGGCTATTTCAACGCCTCGTGGCTGTACCGCGCGACCGGGTGGGATCAGTTTGCCGTGGCGCACGATCACTGGTCGGCGCCGCCGCTCAATCTGGTCTATGCCGATGTCCATGGCGATATTGGCTGGCGCCCTTCGGCGTTCATGCCGCAACGGCACGGCTGGGACGGGCTGCTGCCGGTGCCTGGCGACGGGCGCTATGAATGGGACGGGATGATCCCGCCGGCCGATCTGCCGATGATCCGCAACCCTGCGCGCGGGTTTGTCGCCACCGCCAATGCGATGAACCTGCCGCCCGACTGGCGCAGCGACACGCGCCCGATCGGGTTCCGCTGGGTCGATCCGTCGCGCTATGATGAAATCGCCGCGCGGCTGGCGGCCAAGCCGGTGCTCGGCATGGATGACATGAGCGCGATCCAGACCGACACGCGCAGCCCGCTGGCGCTGCACGCGGTGGCGCTGCTGCGCGATCTGGCCACCGACAATGCCGATGCCCGCTCCGCGCAGGCGCTGCTCACCACATGGGACGGCGATGAAGCCGCCGACAGCGGCCCCGCCGCGCTCGCCGAAGTCTGGCTGGCCAGCCATTTGTCGCCGACCGTGGCGCAGGCGGTTGCCCGGGGTGAATTGGCGAGGCTGCTCGATCATGCCAGCACCGCCGCGGTGGTCGATTGGCTGGCGCGCGGCGATGCGCGGCTGGGGCCCGACCCGGTCGCGCTGCGGCGGCAAGTGCTGGTTGCCTCGCTGGCCGCCGCCTGGCGCGAAACGGTGGCGCGGCTGGGCGCCGATCCGGCGAAATGGCGCTGGGGCGATCTGCATGTGGCGGCCTGGGCGCCGGCGATCCTGCCGCGCGTGCCCGTGGCCGATCGCGCGCGCTGGCAGGTCGGCCCGGCCGGGGTGGGTGGATCGGGCAGCACGCCGATGGCGACGTGGGACGCGCACGAGGCTTATGGTGTGACCGGCGGCGCCTCGGTGCGGATGGTGCTCGATGTCGGCGCGTGGGACAATTCGCGGGTGATCAACACCCCCGGCCAATCGGGCGATCCGGCCGATCCGCATTTCCGCGATCTGTTTGCGCTGTGGGCGGCGGGGCGGCAGGTGCCGTTTGTCTATTCCGACGCGGCGGTGATGGCCGCGGCCGAACGGGTGATCACGCTGACCCCGGCGCCATGACCGGAAAGTCGTCCATGGGCAGCGGGTCGCCGTGGCGCGATCGGCAGAGACGAGTTCTTCGCCCATCCACCGCGCTGAATGCGCGCGGCGCCAAGGCCAGGATCAATCTTTCCGATACCCCGCGCTTGCCCTGCGCCCACGCTCTTGCCACACTGTCCGGCAAATCCGGCGCGGGAGTGGGGCCATGTTCGCAAAGACACTGTTGGCAGGTACGGCGCTCGCGCTGCTGATCGCCCCGGCGGCGGGCGCGCGCGAGGCGGTCGATCTGATCCTCCACGATGGCCAGGTGCTGACGGTTGATGCGGCGTTTTCGGTGCGCACGGCGGTGGCGGTGCGCGATGGCAAAGTGGTGGCGACCGGCGGTGAAGACCTGCTCGACCGCTATGCCGCGGCCAAAGTGATCGATCTGCACGGGCAGACGCTGCTGCCCGGGTTCATCGATACCCATCTTCACCCGATCCCGATCGGGCCGAGCGATATCGACCCGCTCCACGCGCATTCGATTGTCGAAATCCAGGCGATGGTGCGGCGCAAGGCGGCCGAACTGGGGCCGGGCAAGTGGATCACCGGCTATGGCTGGCAGGAAGCGGCGCTGGCCGAAGCGCGCAATCTGACCCGCGCCGATCTCGATAGCGCCGCGCCGGACAATCCGGTGCTGCTGGTGCGCGCCGGGGCGCATTCGGCGGCGGCCAATTCGCTGGCGCTGAAACTGGCCGGGGTGACCCGCGACACGCCCGATCCCAAAGGCGGGCTGATCGAACATGATGCTTCGGGCGAACCCTCGGGGATCATCCGCGAGCGGCAGGACGTGATCGAGCGGTTTATCCCGCGCCCGACCTGGGCAGCGATGAAGCCGGCGTTTGTCCGCACGCTGAAGGGGTTTCTGGCGCTGGGCATAACCAGCTTTCACGATGCCAGCGGGACGATCGATGACGAACCGGCGGGCGCCGGCGGAATCGCCCCGGCGCACCCGGGCGAGGAAGTCGCCAGCGGCGAAATGACCTGGCGCCGCGCGCAGGCGCTCTATGCCGAAATGGGCGATGATCTGCCGCGCCTGACGATGTACATTTCCTATCCCGGGCCCGACCGGCTGCGCGCATTTGGCCACCACAGCGGCTATGGCGATAACCATGTGCGGCTGGGCGCGATTGGCGAAAATCTCGTCGATGGCGGCTTTACCGGGCCGACTGCGTGGATGCTGGTCGATTACAAGGAGCAGCCCGGGTTCCGCGGCAAGGGGCGCTATACCGACGCCGAACTGCAGGCCATGGTCGACACCGCCAACCGGTTCGGCTGGCAATTGGGGCTGCATTGCATCGGCGATGCGGCGATCGTGCAGACGATCAACGCCTATGCCCGTTCGCTCGAAACGATTCCCGATCCGGCGCATGCCGCCGATGATCGCCGCTGGTTTACCGACCATTTCACCATCATGCCGCCTGCCGCGACGATGGCGACGATGGCGCGCGACCATATCTGGATCGCCCAGCAGCCCAATTTTCTCTACAATCTGGAAAACCGCTATACCGCGCTGCTCGATGACTGGCGGCTGGCGCACAACAACCCGATCGCCACCCCGGCGCACAAATTCGGCATCTTCATGGCGTTCGGCAGCGACAACCTGCCGGTCGGCCCGCTGGTCGGTCTCTACGCCGCGATCACCCGCAAAGGCCCCAGCGGCGTGGTCCACGGCCCCGAAGAAGCGGTCGGCCGCGCCGAAGCGATCCGCATGTACACCGCCAATGGCGCCTACCTCAGCCGCGAAGAGGCGATCAAGGGCAGCCTCGAACCGGGCAAGCTGGCCGACATGGTGGTGCTGCCGTTTGACCCGCTGACCGCCGATCCGGAGATGATCCTGCATGGACAGGTGGCGATGACCTTTGTTGGCGGCAAGCTGGTCTACTCTGCGTCCTGATCTTGTGGGGGAAACCGGCGTTGCGTCGCACTTCGACCTGATGCGGGGCCATGGCTATGAAAGCGCCCAAATGCAGACCGTTGTCGGCGGAGCGCAGGCGGTCAATCCGGTGGTTGCGCTGCTGCGCCGGCTTGACGCCAGCGCGGTCGCCGACTTGCGCGATTTCACGCCGTAAACCGATTACCCTTGATGGGCAGGCTACAGCATGCACACAACTGGTTCAGCAACACCCAAAAACCCCAAATCCGCTCATCCTGAGCCTGTCGAAGGATGCGCGCAAACGGTTGAGTATGCGCGCTTTTTTTCGCGCGTAGGGCGGGTGTCAGCGTGCATCCTTCGACAGGCTCAGGATGAGCGGATCTCTTTTAAAACAGATATTTAGTTGATTGAGTGAATCCTGAAGGACGGGCAGGCACGGGCTGCCCAAGCGTCAGCTCGTTCCTAATGCGCCCTGATTCCCGCCACGCTGTGCATGCGTGAGTGAAGGGAAGTCACTGTTTATCAGTCAGTTGACGTCTCGAAAAATCCACTGTTCTTACTGTGTATATGTGATATAAGCACAGTATGAACAGTGAGTCGCCATCCCTGCAGTTCGGGCCGATCTCCAACGCGGCCGCCGGTCCGTTGTACGAACAGATCGTCGGCGCGGTCGCGCGCGAAATTGCCGCCGGGCGGCTCAATCCGGGTGATCTGCTGCCTTCGGTGCGCAAGCTGGCGGCCGATCTGATGGTCAGCGTGATCACCGTCAAACGCGCCTATGAAGAACTCGAACGCGCCGGGCTGATTTTCAGCCGCCAGGGCGTCGGCGCCTTCGTGGCCGAAGGGGCAGGCGCGGCGCTGGGCAGCGATCCGCTCGCCGAAGTGCGTGCGGCGCTCAACGCGGCGATTGCGGCGGCGCGCGCAGCTCATCTGCCCGATCCGCAACTGTTCCAGATCTTGCGTACCCTGTTGAAAGAAGGCGACCGCTGATGACTGACAATGCACCTGTGGCTTCGTTTCGCGGCCTTGCCCATCGGGTTGGCCGGTTTGCGCTGGGTCCACTGGATCTTGATCTGCCCGCCGGCGCGATCACCGCGCTGATCGGCCCCAATGGCGCGGGCAAGACCACGCTGATCGACCTGGTCTATGGGCTGGGCCAGCCGCGCGCCGGCACGGTGGCGCTGGGCGGGCTGACCATGCCGCGCGATGTGGTGGCGATCCGCCAGCGCGTCGGGCATGTTTCGCCCGATCTGGGCTATGCCGGGTTTGGCCGGATCGGCGCGGTGCTCGATTTCGTGTCGGGGTTCTATCCCGATTGGCACGCCGATGAATGCGAACGGCTGCTGGGGGTGTTTGCGCTGTCGCGGCGCGACCGCGTCGGCGGCCTGTCGTTTGGCGAACGCACCCGGCTGTCGCTGGTGCTGGCGCTGGCGCGCGATACCGATCTGCTGCTGCTCGACGAACCGGCCACCGGGCTCGATGTTGCCGGGCGCCACGCGCTGTTTGCCGAAATGCTGCGCTATATCGACCGGCCCGGCCGCGCGATCCTGATTTCGTCGCACCAACTGGCCGATCTCGAACGGATTGCCGACCGCGTGGCGGTGATGCGCAATGGGCAGATCGTCGCCTGCGGGCCGACCAGCGATCTGGTCGAACGCTATCAGCAATGGGATGTCGCGCTGCCTGGCGCGATGCCCGAATTGCCGCCGACGGTGCGCGTGCTGGGACGCCAGGCCGGGCGGGTGCGGCTGATGGTCGATCTGGCCGCTGCCGATGCCGGCGTGCTGACCCAACTCGATGTCGTCGCGCAAGTGCCGATGAACCTTGAAGAAGTCTATCTCGGCCTGACGGGAGAGGCGGCATGACCGGCGAAACGGAACCGCGCGCCATTCGCTGGCGCCAGGTCTGGCGGCTGATCACCGGGCTGCGCCCGTTCGGCCGGGTGGGCAACACTGTGGCCAATCTGGTGATCCTGGCTGCATTCGTGCTGGTCGGGTTTGCCGATCTGGTCGTCGCGTCCGAACCGGACATGCCGCTTTCTCCGGGTACGCTGTGGTTCGTCTTGCTGGTCTATGGCCTGCATGTTTCCGGCGGCCTGCTCAATCGCGGCTGGCGCGAATTGCCGGTGACCACGCGCGAACGCCGGGCGGCGGCCTGGCTGATGGTCAGCGGCGTGCCTTTGCTGCTGGCGGTCGTGGTCGGGCTGGCCGATCTTGCCCTTGCCTCGCTGACCCGCCATGGCGGGATGGCCGGTCCATCCGTGGCGCTGTTTGCGCTGCGCGCGCTGGTGATCGAAAGCTATGCCCTTGCGGCGATCGTGCTGGGCAACTGGCCGGGGACGATGGACCATTACTGGCAGGTGACGCAGCGTCAGGCACGCGATTGGCTGATGATCGGGGTGATGTTCGCGATCATGGTTGCCGTCGCCCGCTTTGGCAGCGCGCTGGCCGCGCTGGGCGGGAACAGTTGGCCCGTGGCGCTGGCGACGGTCGTGGCCACGGCGCTGCTGCTGCCGCTGGCGCAGCGGGTGATCCGGCTCGATCGGCCGAATACCGCTGCGGGCCTGCTCGGCGGCTGGGCGGACCGTGCCGGCGGGCTGCCGACGATCCGCTGGTCGGGCTGGCGCGGGCACTTTGGCCGCACCACGGTGCGTGTGCTGGTGATCTGGGCGCTGGCCATGGCCTATGGCGCCGCCGTGCTGGCCTTTGCCCAAATGCACCAGAGCCACTTGACCGCCAGCGCTGCCTATAAAGCCGGGTTTGCGCTTGGAGCAACGTTCGGGGCCAGTTCGGCGCTGTGGCTGGTGCCTGCGGTAGTGGGCGGGATGATCGCGGCGATTTCGCAGCAATACCTGCTGCGTGCCCGCGTGATGCTGCTGTCGCTGCCCGGTGGTGACCGGCTGGTGCTGATCACCCCGGCCTATAGTCTGGCGGTCGCCTTTGCCGCGACGCTGCTGGTGGTGTCACCCTGGCTTGGCAAGGATCAGCATCTGGCGCTGCATCTGGTCACCGGCGCGGCGGTGGCGCTGGCTGCGGTGCAGGGGCTGCTGGCGCTGAACCTGGGCGTGGTCAGCTATGCCGGCCTGCTGCGCAATGGCGCGATCTTTGCCCCGATCGGCGGCGTGGTCGGCTTTGCCGGGGCGCTGGTCGAGGATGGCAAAGCGGCGTGGCTGACCATCTTTGCCCAGACCTGGTTCTGGCTGGCGTTGATCGCCGCAGCGCTGCTGCTTGCGGTGGTGGCGACCGGTCTGTGCCGCTGGCAACTGAGCGCCGGACGCAAACCCTATCGCCCCTGGCCCGGCGCCGGTGGTGGCTGGCGCGGCGCCTGATCAACCCGACGATTATTTGGCCTTCCTTCCCCCCAAACTAGGATGATGACGATGAACAAGCTGGTGGTTTCGGTCAGCGCGCTGGCGCTGGTCATTGCGGCGAACCCGGTGCTGGCCGATGAAGCGCCGCAAAGTGTGCCCGGTCAGTGGGCGCAGGATTACCTGCATCGTCCGGCCGATCCGGCGGTGCGGTTCGGCACCCTGCCCAACGGTCTGCGCTATGCGATCATGCACAACCAAACCCCCGCCGACGGGGTGGCGATGCGGCTGCGCATCGGATCGGGCAGCATGAAGGAACGCGACGAGGAACAGGGCCTGGCGCATTATCTGGAACACATGGCGTTTCGCGGCAGCACGCATATCGCCGATGGCGACGTGGTGCGCATGCTCGAACGGCAGGGGCTGCGGTTCGGCCCCGATACCAATGCCTTCACCGCGCAAGACGAAACCGTCTACATGTTCACTTTCCCCAAGGCGGATGCCAGCGCGATCGACACCGGGCTGACGCTGTTTCGTGAAATCGGCGAACGGCTGACGCTGGCACCCGCCGCGATCGAGGCCGAACGCGGGGTGATCCTGTCGGAAGAACGGCTGCGCGATACCCCCGGCTATCAGGCGATCAAGGCCGATCTCAACAATGCGCTGGCGGGCACCCCGGTGCCCAACCGCTGGCCGATCGGGCTGGTCGAAACGATCAAGTCGGCCAATGCCGAACGGCTGCGGCGGTTCTACAGCGCCAATTATCGCCCCGACAATGCCACCATCGTGGTGGTCGGCAATATCGATGTCGACAAGATGGAGGCCGAGATCAAGGCCCGCTTTGCCGACTGGAAACCCGCCGCCGCCGCCGATACGCTTGACCCCGGTGCGCCGCATCCGGTCAAGCCGGCGGTCGAATTTGTTGCCGCCGGTGCGCCCGACGGGCTGACGCTGACCTGGCAACGCCCGGCCGACCGCCGCGCCGAAACCGAGGCGGTGGATCGCGAACGGGTGATCGATCTGGTCGCCGCGACGGTGTTCAACAATCGCCTGGCCGATCGCGCCGCGCAGCCGGGCAGCCCCTATGTCGCGGCCCAGACGCAGGCAGTGCCCTCGCTTTATGGCGTCGCCACGCTGACCTATCTGGGAATCTTTGCCGCGCCCGACAAGTGGCCCGCCGCGCTCGCCGCCGTGGTCGAAGAACAGCGCCGGTTGCTCGCCGGCACCCCCGCGCCAGAGGATATCAAGCGCGCGGTGACCCAGGTGATGACCCAGTTCGAGGCCGCCGCCGCCAATGCCACCACGCGCAAGGATGGCGATATTGCCGATGCGCTGGTGTCGAATGCCAATGACAACCAGTTGTTCACCAGCCCGGCGCAGGATCTGGCAACGGCACGGCCGATCCTGGCCGCGCTGACCCCGGCCGATGTCGGTGCCGGCCTGCAACGGCTGTTTTCGGGCAGTGGCCCGGTGCTGTTCCGTTCGGCGCAGGCCGGGCCGGTCGGCACCCCCGCGCTCGAAGCCGCGCTGGCCGGTGATTATACCGCGCCGCTGGCAGCCCGCGCGGCAGAGGCGGCGGTGGTCTGGCCCTATACCGATTTCGGCCGCGCCGGGGTGATCCGCGCCCGCCATGAAGACCAGGCGCTGGGCACCACCACCGTCACCTTTGCCAATGGCAGCCGGCTGGTGGTCAAACCGACCCGGTTTGAAAAGGATCGCATCACCGTGCGGGTGGAACTGGGCAATGGTCGCGCCGGGGCCGATCCCGCGCTGGTCCATGCCTTGTGGGCGGCGCCCTTGCTGCCGCTGGGCGGCACCGGCAAATTGCCCGCCGGCGCGATCGAGCGCTGGGCGCAGGCCGGCGGGCGCACCATCGGTGCCGAATTCCGCGCCGATCCGCGCGCTTTCGTGTTCAGCGGCACCACCCGCCCGGCCGATTTTGCCACCGAAATGCAGCTGCTGGCGGCCGAAGCGCGCGATCCCGGGCTCCGGCCCGAACTGGCGGACAAGCTGAACGCGGTCGGGCCGATGGTGGCGGGGCAGGTCGATGCCAATGCCGGGGCGGTATTTGCCCGCACCGCGCATGCGCTGCTGACCAGCGGCGACACGCGCTATTCCGACATCCCCACCGCCGCCGATATCGCCGCGACCAAGCCGGCCGATCTGCCCGCGCTGGTGCGCCCGGCGCTCGCCGGCCCCGCCGATGTGGTGGTGGTTGGCGATGTCACCGTCGATGATGCGGTGCACGCGATGCAGGCGACCTTTGCCGCCGGCCCGGCGCGGCCGGCACGGCACGAGGTGGCAGTGCATGCCACGCTGCCCGCGCCGCAGGTCGAACCGCATGTCGCGCTGCACGGCGGGCGGGCCGATCAGGCGTGGTATGGCGAATACTGGCTGCTGGCGGACTATTTCGCCGATCCGCAGCAGAGCCGGGTCGCCCGCGTGGCCGCCGGCGTGCTGCAATCGCGGTTGGTCGATACCGTGCGCGAAAAGCTGGGGATCACCTATTCGCCGATGACCGAAGCGGCGGCCTCGGTGCAAGTGCCGGGCAGCAGCTATCTCGGCGCGGTGCTGGAAACCCCGCCGGCCAATTTCGACACCTTCCGCACGCTGCTCGCCGCGCAGATCAAGGATCTGGCGAGCAAACCGGTCAGCGCCGACGAACTCGAACGCGCGCGCAAGCCGCTGGTGGAAAGCCGCGCCAAGGAAATGGAAGGCAATGGCTTCTGGGCAACCTGGCTGCCGCTGGTGCTGCGCGATGCGCGCGTGCGCAACCATGTGCTCGACACTTCGGCAGGGTTGAGCGCGGTCACCGCCGAGGATGTCCGCGCGCTGTTTGCCCGCTTGGCGGCAGACCCGGCACCGGTTACCGTGGTAGCCAAAGCCAAGTCCTGACCCAAAGGGAGCTCTGATCAAGTGACGCAGCCCATTCCGGCGCGAGCAGGCAACCGCCAATAAAGCCCTCCCCCTCAGGGGGAGGGTTGGGTGGGGGTGTTCGGAGCTTGAGATGATTCACGCCATTTCAAGCCTGTACACCCCTCCCCAACCCCTCCCCTGAGGGGAGGGTCCTGAAACGCCACTCGTGGCGGCGGGGTGCCAATCCAACGTGATCAGAGCTTCCCCAACCAAAGCAAAGCGAAACCAATGACTCACCCGCGCCTTGACCTTGATGGCCGCATTGCCCTTATTACCGGGGCCAGTTCGGGGATCGGGGCGCACCTTGCCTGGCTGTTTGCCGGGGCCGGGGCGCGGGTGGTGCTGGGGGCGCGGCGGGTTGAACGGATCGCCGCGCTGGCCGACGACATTGGCGATGCGGCACTGGCGGTGGCGATGGATGTGACCGATGAAGCCTCGATCATCGCCGCGTTCGATGCCGCCACCGCGCGGTTCGGCGCGCCCGATACGGTGATCGCCAATGCCGGGATGGCCGATGCCGGGCGCGCGATCGATCTGGGTGCCGATCAGGTGCGGCGGGTGATCGATACCAATTTCACCGGGGTCTATCTGACCGCGCGCGAAGCGGCACGGCGGATGATCGCCGCCGGGTCAAAGACCAGCGGGCGCGGGCGCATCGTGCTGACCGGGTCGATCACCGCGCAAATGACCGGACAGGGCGACAGCGCCTATGCCGCCAGCAAGGCGGCGGTGGTGCATCTGGGCCGGCAACTCGCGCGCGAATGGGCGCGGCAGGGGATCAATGTGAATACCGTGCAGCCGGGCTATATCCTGACCGAAATCGATCAGGACTGGTTCGCCACCGAAGGCGGCCAGGCGCAGATCCGCACCTGGCCGCGCCGCCGGCTGACCCCGATCGAGGCGCTCGATGCGCCGATGCTCTATTTTGCCGGTGACGCCAGCGCGCATGTCACCGGCGCGCATATCACGATTGATGATGGCCAGTCGCTGTAAGCTCGACCAGCGTTGACGGGGTCATCACCTGCGGCAGCTTGTGCGGTTCGCCATCGGCGGGATACCACAGGTAAAGCGGCACCCCGGCAGCGCCCTGACCGGTGAGGAACTGGGTGATCGCCGGGTCGCGGCGCGTCCAGTCGCCCACCAGCACCACCACGCCGGCCTGCTTGAACGCAGCGGCGGTGGCGGCGGTTTCGATCGCGACGTGTTCGTTCACTTTGCACGACAGGCACCAGTCGGCGGTGAAATAGGCAAACACCGGATGATGCGCGGCGCGCGCGGCATCGAGCGCGGCCTGGCTGAACGGCTGCGCGCCGATCAGGCTGGCATCATCGTGCGCTTCGATCCGCGCCAGCCGGGGCAGCCCGGCCGCCGCCACCGCCACCAGCACCACCATCGCCGGCACCGCCCAGCGCGCGGCGGCCTGGCCCTTGTGCTGCGCCGCGCCGATCAGCGCCAGCAGCAGCGTTGTCGCCCCCGCCAGCGCGATATCGCCCAGCGCAAAGCGCTGCCCGCCCAGCCGCCACGCCAGCCACGCCAGCGCCAGCACGGTCAGCCCCATCGGCACCGCCATCGCGCGGCGAAACCACACCATCCACGCACCGGGACGCGGCAGCAACCGGCGCAGCGGCGGGATGAACCCGATCGCCAGAAACGGCAGCGCCAATCCCAGCCCGAGCGCGGCAAACACCGCCAGCGCCGCCGCCACCGGCAGCACCAGCGCCGCGCCCATCGCCGCCGCCATGAACGGCCCGGTGCACGGGGTGGCGACAAATGCCGCCAGCAGCCCGGTGCCGAACGCGCCCCACAGCCCGCCCTGGCCCGGCGCGCCGCCCGAAACCGACAGCCCCGGCAATTCATAGAGCCCGGCAAAATTGAGCGTGATCGCCACCGCCAGCAGCAGCAGCACCGCCACCACCGCCGGGTCCTGCAACTGGAACGCCCAGCCAACCTCGGTCCCCGCCGCGCGCAATGCCAGCATCACCCCGCCCAGCGCCAGACAGGCGAGCATCACCCCCGCGCTGTAGGCGAGCGCTTCCAGATGCGCGTGCTGGCTGTTGCCGCGCGCCAGCGCCAATGCCTTGAGGCTGAGGATCGGAAACACGCAAGGCATCACATTGAGCACCAGCCCGCCGAGCAGCGCGCCGAGCACCGCGAGCCCCAACGTGGCCCAATCAAACGCCCCGCCGGTGGCCGGCCCGCCCAGCGCGATACCGCCCGCCGGCACCGCGCCCGGCTGCGCGGTAAACGTGATCCCGCCCAGATCGTGGCCACCGGCATCGCGGCCGAGCGCCAGCACCCCGGTCAGCGCGCCTGGCTTGGCGGCGGCGGCAGTCTTGCTGCGCGCCAGATCGATGATCAGCGTATCGTCCCTGCGGCTGAACGCCTGCGGTGCGGCGTAATCAATCACCCCGTCGACGCCGATGAACACATGCGGTTCATGGATCGCCGCGCTGGCCGGAAACGGGATCGCCAGCCGGTATCCGCCGGCAGTCGCGGCAAACCGCGCCGGCTGATCGAGCGGGGCGGGCAGGGCGGCGCGCCAGCCGGCAAAGCGCGGATCGGGCGCGCCGCTGCCCACGCGTACACTGGTGGTCAGCACCGCTTCTTCGGGCACGCAGGTCGTTGCGCTGCACGCCAGCCATTGCGCCTTGGCCGAAATCGGCAAGCTCGTGCCCGGCCGGGCATCGGCGGGCAGGGTAAACGGGATCAGGATGGCAAATTCGCGGGCATAGACATGGTTCATCAGCCCGGCCACCAGCAGCGTCTGCGGCACCGGAAACTGCATCGCCCCGGCTTTGGCGCCCGCCGGCAGCGTCCAGTCGAGGCTCGGCGGCAGCCCGGCATCGCCGGGGTTTGACCAGTATCCGTGCCAATCGCGATCGGGCTGCATGACCAGCGCCAGATTGATCGTCTGGCCCGGCGCGCCAGCGCTTTCGGGCACGAGCGCGGCGCGGATATGCGTCGGTGCGTTGGTGGCCAGGCTTTCGGCGCGGGCCATGCCGGCGGCGCACAGCGCGAGGATCATGCCGATCGCACGACAGAAACGGGATGATCGCATCGGTTTTCCTGATGACAGTGACAATGGTGCAGGCCCCCTTGCACAGCGCGCCATCGGGGACCATCAAGGCGCCAAGTATAAGTGCCCGCACCGCCGAGTCCAGCGACGGGCCAGCAAGGAGCATCGCGAATCATGATCTTAGCCCGAAAGGCCATGCTGCTGGCGGCCGCGATCACCCTGCCGCTGGGTCTGGCTGCGCCCGCCATTGCCGATGCCCCCGCCACGGTGCAGGGACCGGTGCCCGCCGCCGGTGCGCCCAAGCTGGTGGTGGCGATTTCGATCGACCAGTTTTCGGCTGATCTGTTCGCGCAATACCGTTCGCATTTTACCGGCGGGTTTGCCCGGCTGCTGACCGGGGCGGTGTTTCCCGCCGGTTATCAGTCGCATGCCGCCACCGAAACCTGCCCGGGCCATTCGACCATCCTGACCGGGATGCGCCCGGCGCATACCGGGATCATCGCCAATACCTGGATCGACCAGCACGCCGCGCGCGCCAACAAAGTGGTCTATTGCGCCGAAGACGAAACGCGCAGCGCCGCGCCCGGCGATTACATCGCCTCGGTCAATCACCTGCTGGTGCCGACGCTGGGCGAACGGGTCAAGGCGACCTGGCCGACCAGCCGCAATGTCGCGGTATCGGGCAAGGACCGCGCCGCGCTGATGATGGGCGGCCACCGCATCGACGAAGTCTACTGGTGGAAAGGCAAAGGCTTTGTCACGCAGGAGGGCGTGACGCCGGGCCGGGTGGCGCTCGAACAGAACGCCGCCGTCGCCACGCTGCTGGCGAGCGGCGCGCCGGCCTATGATCTGCCCGCCGATTGCGCGGCCAAGGACCGGCCGATCACCGCCGGCAGCGTGACCGTGGGCACCGGGCGGTTTGCGCTGGCGCCGGGCGATGCGACGGCGTTTCGCGTATCGCCCCGGCTCGATCGCGCGGTGGTCGAATTGGCCACGCGGGTGGTCGATGCCGATCGGCTGGGGCGCGGCCCGACCCCCGATGTGCTGGCGATCAGCCTGTCGGCGACCGATTACATCGGCCACGGCTATGGTACCCAAGGGACCGAAATGTGCATCCAGCTGCACCAGCTCGATGCCGCGCTGGGCGATCTGTTCGCCGCGCTCGATGCGCGCGGGCTTGATTACGGCGTGGTGCTGACCGCCGATCATGGCGGGTTCGACATGCCCGAACGGCTGCGCCAGCAGGCCCTGCCGCAGGCCGAACGCGCCGATCGCGCGCTGCTGCCCAGCGCGGTGAGCGAACGCATTGCTCCGGCGCTGGGGCTTGATCCCAAGGGGCTGATCCAGGGCGAAGGGCCATCGGGCGACATGTGGCTGCGCAGCGATCTGACCGAGGCGCAAAAAGCCGCGGTCATCGCCGCTGCGCGCGCCGATTTGCTGGCGCAGCGCCAGGTCGCGGCGGTGTTTACCGCTGCCGAACTCGCCGCGACGCCGATGCCGGGCGGATCGCCCGAAACCTGGACACTGATCCAGCGCGCCCGCGCTTCGTTTTATGCCCCGCGTTCGGGCGATCTGGTCGTGCTGCTGCGCCGCGCGGTGATGGCGCTGCCGGTGGCCGGGCCGGGCTATGTCGCCACGCATGGCAGCCCGTGGGATTATGACCGGCGCGTGCCGATGCTGTTCTGGCGCAAGGGGATGACCCCGTTTGAACAGCCCAGCCCGGTCGAAACGGTCGATATTGCCCCCACGCTGGCGGCGTGGATCGGACTCAACGTGCCGCCGGGTACGTTTGACGGGCGCTGCCTCGATCTCGATGCCGGCCCCGGCTCGACTTGCGGAGACCATCCATGAGCGACATGCACGCCGATGTGGTGATTCTTGGCGGCGGGCTGGTCGGCATGACGCTGGCCATCGCGCTGGCGCGCGAAGCGATCACCAGCGTGGTGGTCGACAGTTCCGACCCCGCCACGCAGACCGCGCAAGGGTTCGACGGCCGCGCCTCGGCGATTTCGACCGCGAGCTGGAACCTCTATACCCACCTCGGCATGGCCGAAGCGCTGGCCGAACGCGGCTGCCCGATCGCGGCGATCGCGGTGACCGATGGCATGAAACCGGGGCGGATCGATTTCCAGCCCGATCCCGGCGATGGCTCGCTGGGGCAGATGTTTGCCAACCGCGATTTGCGCACGGTGATGTACGAGGCCGCCGCGCGCTGTGCCGAAATCACCTTTGTGACCCGCGCCGCGGTCGCCACGCGCCACCGCGATGCGCATGGTGTGCTGGTCACGCTCGCCGATGGCCGCAGCATCGCCGGCCGCCTGCTGGTCGCCGCCGAAGGGCGCCAGTCGCCCACCCGTGAAGAGGCCGGGTTCACCCCCGCGCGGTGGGACTATCGCCATCGCGCGATCATCGCCGGGCTGTACCACAGCCGCCCGCACGACAATGTCGCGTGGGAAGTGTTCTATCCCGATGGCCCCTTTGCGCTGCTGCCGCTGCGCGATGATGATCAGGGCCGCCATTGCAGCGCGCTGGTCTGGACGGTCGACGAAGCCGATGCCGCCGGGGTGCTGGCGCTGCCCGATGCGACCTTCGTGCACGAAGCGGCGCGGCGGATGGACCACGTGCTGGGCACGATCGAACTGGCCAGCGCGCGGTCATCCTATCCGCTCAATTTCCACCACACCGCCAAAGTGATCGATCAGCGGCTGGTGCTGGTCGGCGATGCCGCGCACGGCATGCACCCGATCGCCGGGCAGGGGCTGAATCTGGGCCTGCGCGATGTCGCTGCCCTGACCGAAGTCCTGACCGAAGCGCTGCGGCTGGGGCTGGATCTGGGCGATGCGCAGGCGCTGGCGCGCTATGAACGCTGGCGCGCGCTCGACAGCATGATGGTGATGGGCGCCACCGACACGCTGACCCGCCTGTTCGGCATCCCCGGCCGCCTGCCCTCGGCGATCCGCCGCCTCGGCATGGCCGGCGTCCAGCGCAGCCCGCGCCTGAAACGCTTTTTCATGAACGAAGCGCGCGGGATGAGCGGCAAATTGCCGGCCTTGCTCCAAGCCTAGTACTACAGTTGCATATGAGTTGAAAGTCTGATTCACTCTGCCGAGAATGGCGGAGTTTGAGATCATGCTGGTCGGGGATTGGGCGGGTACGGTTATTAAATGGAAGGACGCGCTTGAC
>Ga0164296_1000072_pt1 | contig 124550 bp, 108 predicted proteins | sample GEODES057metaG_FD_113533 | JGI IMG/M metagenome (GOLD analysis project Ga0164296, IMG submission 113533) | Dystrophic lake water microbial communities from Trout Bog Lake, Wisconsin, USA - GEODES057 metaG | ecosystem: Environmental > Aquatic > Freshwater > Lake | place: USA: Trout Bog Lake...
ACTGGATCATATTTTTCTTTAACGTGCTGTGGCAAACCTTTGTGCTTAGTAGCGGCAAAATCACGAGCATCTTTTTTGCCCATTGACTTAGCAACTTTAGCAACTTCTGGACTTGCGGCCTTTGCACCTTTTTGTGCGGCATGAACCATACCCATAAACTTTTGTTGAGCTTGGCTAACTGCTTTTTCGTTAACTTGGCTTTCAGCAAACTGTCGAGCTAGACGTTGTTCAACTGAACTAACATCACGTAGACCTTTAAGGATAGAACCTTGACTTTCGACGCTTTCGCGGATCTGTTGTACTTTAGCATTGTGACGTTCTTGTGGAGTTGGTTGTAGTGCTTCCAACTTGCCTAGGATGCTATAGATATTATCGTGTGGATGGTTCTTGCTCATTTTAATTGCCTTTGGGTTTGCGATATACTACATTTTGTGTTGTTCCAACTGGACTCTTATCGCTCATTGGAGCATCGTTGGTTGTTTTGCCTGCTTCATTACTGTTTTCAGCAAATTCAAATTTACGTGATTCTAATTCTTTTAATAGACTGCCGATGCGACTCTGGCCTGCTAGTTCTTGTGCACCTGGTGCATCTTTTAATTCTTCTTCATCTAATAAAGCACCATCATGGTCTTGGCCAAGAGCTTCTGCTTCTTCGGTGTCAATGGCTTCATTTAGATTACGCACGGCTAACCAGTCTGGATTTAACTGGGCACGTTCTTTTAATGTCTGGCGGATTTGTGGAACAGTTACTGGATAAGCAACTTTAACATCAAACTGCCAGCACTCGCAAGGACCCCATTGTGGGAATTCGCGATGCTCCTGAATTGGTATACTTTTAACAGCACTAACACTTTCTAGCTGATATGTATCTAGTGCGTTTTTAATTTGGTCCATTACACTACTTGGATTAACGGTTGCCATCTTAATACGAAATTCGTATGGCTTATTAATTTCAAAAATGTATGATTGGAATGGTTTCATCATTATAATCCTATTATTGTATATTTATACAGATTGCATTATTTGCTCTGCTTGTTGCTGAGTATCTGTTTTAATAATTCATTACGATCTAGTACAACGCCGTGTCCTTCTACAGCTTCTTCAACTGGATCTTTAGTGTCTTTTTTAATTTGATGATCTAATTTGGCTTTAGCTAACTGTAGCTGTACCATTTTTAGTTTTTTGTCTAGTTTAGCAGTTTTAGCTGTAATAGCGTGTCCTAGCATCACCCCAGCTGTTTGTAGAATAACACCCGAAAAGCGTGGTTCAACGTTCATACCCAAATCAATAAGATCCTCAGCTTTGCTTTGTGCTAGTTTAGCTAGTTCATCTAGCTCATTGTCACCTGTGTCTAGGTCATTGACTGTGGGTAGAGCCGCATCAATTTTATCTATGGCCTGATCAACATCCGTAATTAGTTCGCGATGTTCAGCAATAGTTTGCTCAGTTTCTTCTGGAGTAGCATCCGCAGATGGGAGATTGAAAAGTTCTTCTAATTTCTTGGTCATATAGTATTTAACTATCGACCCATGTGGAATATATCATTTTCCGTAACAACACGAAACTTTAGTCCCTGTGCCTGGCACCAGGCTTTGGCTGATTCCCATTTGGCCATATTAAGTATAGCCGCGGCTTGGTTGCGTGGGTTTTTGCCAGCTTCAACTAGGTTAGTTTCTTTTGTGGGTTTAACTTCAATCACTTCTGCGTGTTGTTGGCCACGAGCATCTATATAGGTAATTAAAAAGTCTGGAACATATATAGTATTTTTGCCAGTCAATGGATTACGATAGTTAATGTGTACTGCTTCGCTAGCCCATTGTAATACGCTAGGATTGTTGTCGCAGAATTGCATAAACACTAACTCCCAGCTAGACCGATACGTTGGACTTTTGTTACCTACGTATTTGGCTGGGTTAATTATTTGATATTTTCCTTGGGAATATTTACTCATAATAAGATTGTTCGTTTAATGAACGAACTAGTTGAACTGGTAGTCTTGATACCTAGTGCGCTAGTCGGCACTCGTGTTGAATTTAAAAAAGCCAACAAATAACTATTCATTTGATCTTTAGGCAATTTTTGAAAATTGTCCAAGACCAACATTGGATTTAAATTTTGAGCCTTGGCGGTGTACAATACTGTGCCGGCTAAATTTTGTCCAGCAATTTTATTACCAGTGTACTCTTGAAAAAATGCCACTAACGCATCATTTGTGTCAGGGCCAATGCTTAGATCAATTGTATATAAATTTGTAAAATACTGATTAGTATCTAAATTAGAGGCACTACTGGCATTTGGGCCAGATATGTTTGTTGCCGAAGTGGTATTTGTATTCATAGATTAAAGGTTAACAAATGAGCCAATGTTAACAGCCTGGTAGCCATATAAATCAGCAATCGCTGGATCAAACCCAAGAGTTTGTAGTGAAGTAGAAATTTGTTCCGATGTTGCTCCGCCTGCGGCAAGACCTAATGCATAATCTTGAGAGCCTAGTATATCGCCAGGGCCAACTGCAACATAAGATGCTCCACTAGCACCAACAGAATTTACAACAGTTCCGCCGCCAACAAAAGCCTGGTATTGTGCTGATGCGTATGATGACACATCTCCAAAAGCTGATGTAATTGGTTGAGTAATATAATTATTAACACCTTTAGCAATAGCATTTGATAAATCATTTATATACGGTGTAGTGGTGTTAATAGCCCACTGTGCAACTTTTTGTGTTACATAGGTTACCGCAATATTTTCAACTGCGGCTAATGCGGCCTTAGGATTGATAATAGCACTAGCAATACCGCCAACAATAGCGCCTCCCTGTGGACCAAGTCCTTTAGCAATACCGCCTACAACACCATTGGCAAAATTAGCTGTAACAGTACCAGCTATTGTTGATGCGGCTGTTTGTAGCTGTGCGGCAACCAGACTTGCGTTTGTTGCGCCTTGTGTTAAACTACCTAGGGTTGGAATATTAAAGCCACCACCGGCACCATTGGCACCAGATTGATTTGTAGCAGATTGAAATGCCTGACCAAAAGATAAAGCCCCGCCTTGTCCGCCAACAGCATTAATGCCCATTGATATACCATTACTAAATCCTCTCAATGGATCAGTTAACGGATTAGTATATGCTAAATCTATAACGTCAGTTGAAGTCTGTACTGTTCCGCCCATGTCATCAGCTATCTGATTTACATTTTGACCATTGGCATTTGGACTTGGGGTATTGTCGTAGTGTAAGTCTATATATCCGCCAGCTGTGCTTCCTGTTGTATAGCCAGTTAGATACTTTACTGTTTCAAATTGAATACTCATTGAGTGTTGTACTAGGCCATTATTGTCTGCCTGGTTATGTTCACCGTGACTAAAACTAATAATTGTTGGATTAACTAACTGATATTCGCTAAAGTTTTTTTGATATAAACTATAAATTCGAATACCCTGAATATATTGGTAGGGTTGGTATTGCCCACTACTAACATATTTGCCTAGTGTTGGACGAAGACTATATCCCCAATCAAATGTTGGGCGGCGTTGATATTTGCTTATACCTTGATATGTTGCATCAGCGTAGTCACTGTCTCTGTAGTAAAAACTATAATAGTCATACCAAAAATTACGAACCACGTCGGCCTGGTCATCGTGGAATGTAATTTGTACCGGATCGTATTTAATTTTATGCTGACTGATGTTTACACGATTGTAGGCATTTTGTATTTTATGATCGACTGTAAATTTTGGTAACGATACCGTTTTAACAATCATTCCAAGTTCTTGGGCGGCGTTATTGCTAACACTAGTAATTAACGGATTAAAATCAAATTCAACATAAAATAGAAAACCGTACTTGGGGCTTAGTCGGAAATTACCATCAGTAAAAATTCGACTAGCGTGTTGGTAACTGCGAAGCGTAGTGTTTTGTAAGGCCATAACAATATTTATCTCATAAAAAAACCCGGTGTTTTAAGCCGGGCTGTTTTAAATTTTCGTTTAAATTAGTTAACTGTATCGCCTGGGGTATTAGTTGGCCAATTAGAACCAGCTGTACCATAAGTTTGTGTCGCGTTATCAAATTTAATGTTTAGTGTAATCAATGCAGGATCACTTGAGTTATAAGCCATGTCTCCATAGTCAACCTGACTTAGGAAACAACCATCAAGTACCCAAGATTCAAGTACTGTTGGAGCAATAGCGCCGTTACCACCATCCAACATATCAAACTCCAATTGGAACTTGTAGTTGATACCACTTGGAGCACTAGCTTGCTCTAAGAAATCAAATTGCTTCTGGATTTGTTGTCCAACCAACTTGCTTACTGCACCAGAGCTGTCATCACGTAATGAAACTGTAGTCTCTTGCCATTCTGGTTTACCTTGTAAGAACACCTTACTGTTGTAAACATCAATAGTAATTGGGTTAAAGTTTACGTTAGGACGTTTGATATCCTGAACCTGTTTTGTTAGCTCTGTTGTACCTGTCCCTGTAGCACCAAAACTAACAAATGTCGCACGGAAACGATATTTGAGTTTTGGCATCAACAAGCCCTGGTTGTCAGGGCTTTGATTGTTTGCCAATGGTACTGTAAATTTACTTAAACTTGCTACGGCCATGTTATTCTCCTATATTCTTATTTATCTATATTCTTAGGTTGACTGTTGGCCCAAGGTTGCGATAGCACCTGGGTTATACAATGCTATTGGAATGTAGATAAACTCGACATCCTTCATTGGCTCAATTGCTACATCAACAAACAATTGATTATTAGCGATTGTGCTTGATGTGTTATTGCTTGTATCACAAATTACCAAGAAGTCATACAAACCGCGCTTGCTCAATAGGTCGTGTAACGCACTTTCAATTTGACTTGCGATACTCTTACGAGTAATTGTATCGTTAGGTTCAAACAAGTAACCATTACTTACACGCTTGAAGATTGTACGTAAGTAGTTTTCTAAACGTACTACGTTTACACGATTACGTGCTGTACTATCACCACTGCGTGTTTCTTGACCCCAAACTACTAAACCAACGTTAGGTAGTTGAGTAATTGGGTTAAGTTTTAAATTGTAAAGCGCATCACGTAAGCCTTGATTAACAGCATTGTGTACAAATGTACCAGTTGCGGCATTAACATAACCAACATCGCTTAGGTTACTTACCAAGCCACGGTTTACACCAGCTGGAGCAAACCAAGGATAGCTTACATTGTCGCTGTACAAGAATGTACGTAGAACAGCGTGGCTAGCTGGGACTACAACTGCGTTACCAGATAAGTCGTTTGTTAAACCTGCTGGGTAGTATACAGCTAAGTATGGACTTGCTGTTGCTAAACCAGAACCATCTGCATCTGTTTCCCAGTTAGTAATATCTACAATGTTTGTGCCTAATGTCAATGGTGTGTCGCCAATGATAAACGCTGTATCACTACGGTCATCATTTAATGATACCATATTAGGAATCAACTCTGGATAACCAGGAGCGCAAATAATATTAAATGCGTAGCTGTCTTCACGAACATCTAAGTTAGAGTCAACTGCGGATTTCATTGCGGCAACAACAATAGCACGTTGCGCGGCAGAACCTGCTAGCATACGACCTTTGCTATCTGTACCGCTGTCGCTTACCCATGCATCAGCAATTTGTGGTAATGAATTGGATGTACCTGGGATTGAACCTGGGTTAGGATAGCTAACATTGTTAAAATAGTTCTTAACGTAACGTTTAACGTTGAAACCTGAACGACGTGTATTAAACAACAATGTACCTTTTGGATAACGACGTGGATCTGGTGCGTCTTGATCTAAGTAGTCACTAGTCAATAGTGATGTAATACTTGGGAAGCTGGCGTTAATAACATCAGTCTGACCATTTGTGTCCCAACGTGCATCAGCAAATATAATACCGTTTGCTGTCACGTGGTCTGTGTTATCAATTGCTACCCACTTAGAACCATCCCAACGACTTAATTTAGGATAGTTAACTAAATCACTGCTGTCTAACCAAATGTCACCGGCTACTAGTGCTGTTGCATCTGTTTGACTTGTTGGGGCACTTGCCGCAACAATAACACCGTTTGGATCTGTTTGGTTCAATGGATAGTTACGGATATCGTTAGTAACGTTTTTGTAACCTTTCCAATGACCGCCGTTGTTGATCATAATATCTACATCGGCAAAGTTGCTGTAGTACCAGTATGTACCATCAGCTGGTGCTGTGTATGGGCTTGATGTAGTGTAATTAATATCGTTAGTGATGTTTGAGAAACTACTGATAATAACCTTACCATTTGTTGCATTAACTGAGTAACCAGAACCATTTAGTGCTGGATTAACATTAGAACGGAAACCTAGGTCACCTAATAATGTATTTGGGCTACCCAATGCTACACCGCTACTGTTACTTGGAGTCAATACAATTTGACCACCTAATGTATGTGTTAGTGTAATTGTTTGTTGTTCGCTACTTGGAATTGTTCCTGTGCTACCACCAGTTGTTGAAATACTAGCAGTTACATAAGGAATATTCAATGATAAAATTTGTTGTACAATACTTGCTGGAGTACACGCTGTACCACTAGCCGCTGTAGATACTAGACCATAATTAATCAATGAAGCTAATCCTGGATATGTAGCACTTACAGTAAAGTATTGGCTATGGTCTGCTGCCAAGGCTGCCGCAAATCCACTGGTGTTGTAATCAATTACACCGCCAGTTGCTGAAGCAGATGTGCTTTGACCTTTAACCTGGAAACGTAAATTGTTACCACGTGAATTGTCGCTGATATAAAACTCAGCAATAACCTGACCAGCTGGTACGCTTACGCCACCACCTGTTGGATCTAAACTAGCTAATGCTGTAGGAATGTTTTGATACATTGGAGCACTGACCGCTGTCCATTGGTCTGAGCTTGCGCTGTATTGCTCAAGCACCGGATTCCAACCGCCACCTAAAGCAGAAGTTTTCCACCACACAGAGCTACTTGGACGTGGCATTGTATCAGTTGTGCTTAGACCCCAACCTTGATATGCGCCACCAGATGTAGTTGGAGCACTTGCGTAGTCACCGTAGAAGAAATATGGGCTACCTTGAACAGTTGTTGGAATACCCAATCCTAAAAGTGTAGTTCCTGAAATCTTACCGCCAGTTACAAGTACGCCGGTATCAGCTGTAGATAAGCCAGCGTTGGCACCTGTACTGTCTGCGGCGCTAGTTGCGTATAGATATAGTACACCACCGTTTGACTGAGCATAAACACCAGTAATGTGTGTGCTACCAGTATTTGCTGTATTAATTGCTGTAGCTAGTCTAGACGCTGTCAATGGATATGCTACACCACTTACCCAACCTGGGAAATTGGTTGTATTTACAATAACATTAACACCGTTGATACTAAACAATGTGTCACCTGAACTAATGCCAGAAGATGGGATTGATAAGTTACCATCAATCTTGCTTGACTGCCATACAGGAATACTACGTTGCCAATCTTTGCTACCAACTTCAACCCATTGATTTGACAATGTGCCAGTGATATTATCGCTACCATCAACACTTACGCCTAGTGCAGAATTACCTGCGCTAGAACTACCATAGCGTCCTGCTTTGTAGAATAAACGTAGGATTGGTGCGCTTGTGCCAGGTAATCCATCAGTTGTTGCTGTGCTTGAGCTGTCGTTTACAAATACAACAGCGTAGTCGCCGATGGCGCCAACTGAGTTGCTTGGGTAAGCAAATGGAGTGCCACCATAATAACCAAATGTGTCATTAGTTAATTGTGTTAGGTCTGTTAATAACCAAGGCTCGATATGATCAAACCCGCCAGTGTTACGATTTAAACTGTAGATACCAAATTCTGTAGTTGCTAGATTCAACCAGTATGTACCATCCATTGGCATTCCAACTGGACGATTAGCTGTGCCGGTTAATTGTGCTAGGTCAATATCAGCACGAATAGCAAACAATTGATTGCCTAGTCCCAATGCTGAGTAAGCTGCCATTAAGCCGTATTCGCTAACTTCGCTAGCATTAACCGGTGTACCAGCTGAACTAATCTGGAAACTTGGAAGTCCCATTCCAGTTACTAAGTCACGTTGACTTGTAAAACTTAATAGTTTGCCAGCATTGGCTTTGGTTGTGCCTGACGCTACAGAGCCGTTATATGCTTTATCTTGCGCTGTAGCTAATAAAACTAGTGGTACTGAACCGACCTGATTTGGTACGTATTGACTTTGATCGGTTACGGAAATTTGAATTCCTGGGGATACTAGTGCCATGGTTATGTTCCTTTATAATACATAGTTAAAGTTATTTATCGGAATGAACCAAAATTTGCCGTGTTACAGGAGCCTTTGTAAAGGTTTAGTGTAAATAACTATATGCTAAAACGCGATTTATGTCCAATATGTTTAGATAGTTTGGTTGCTATCAACTATATTCGTGATGGTGTTAGGCATTATAGAAATACCTGTGCGGCCTGCATTCGTAAAGGGAAGAAATTAAAACCGCAACCGCCAGCGTGGGCAAAGTCGGGCTATAAGAAAAAAGAACGTTGCGAACTCTGTAACTTTAAATCTAAAACTGCTCGGCAAATGTCAGTGTTTCATGTTGACGGCAATCTTAAAAACAACAACTGGCTTAATTTAAAAACTGTTTGTGCTAACTGCAGAATAGAAATACAAGGTAATAAGCTACCGTGGAAAGCCGCCCCTATCGAACCAGATTTTTAATCTGTGTGTACAGGTCTTCAATAGTTCCGTTGTTGTCAATTTCGGCATCAAATTCAGTACCAATCCAGGCCCACTCACTGGCGTGTACATTAGGGTACTGATACTTCATACCTATTTGTTTTTTCTCTTTGCTTTCACTAGCGTGGCGACCTTGACTTTTATTATCGAGTAAAGCACAACTATACCACTCAGGCAAATCACCACGCTGTACCCAAAGAACTTTGCCGCCGGCGTTTTTAATACTTTTAATTTCATTTGGAAACCTACAATCACTAATAATAATATTATCTCCAGAACTCTGTAGCTTGTGTTCTAGGCTAGCAATCCATATATCATCATGGAAACTCTTACGTGCTACTTCTGTGCCCCAATATTGTAGTACCCAGCGTGGGGATAGATTAGGCATATCCAATCGTTGTGCCCACCAAGGATCTACTTGCTCACGCCAAGCACGTGCTTCTTTAGTACGTCCTTCTAGTAGTTCTCTGTCCCAGCCAAATACTGCGCTGACTGCGTCCTTGAGTGTAGCGGCAAAACTGTCTCGTCTAAACTCGTGAAAGTTTACCAAGTAGTCTGCTACTGTGTCTTTACCACTACCAATAAAACCGCATACGCCGATGATCATAAAAAAGCCCTCTTCTATTAAGGGCTATTTTTACATACTTTTTGGTATTTGTCAACTATTTCTTTTTAAGGTTTACCATTCCGCGGGGATCTCGTGGAATTGTGTTGTCGGTATTTTTTGTTACAGTTGGGAAATTTGGATTATATTTTCCTTGCGCCCTGGGGTTCCATCTGGCTTCTATACGTGTTTCCAAATCTTCAATAGCACGAGCATAGTCTTTATCGGTAATATTTCCAGGTTTGTTAATTGGATAAAAATAAATTTTAATTCCTTCTAAATCTTTAGCAACCTGACTGCTGTCTAACGCACTAACACCTTGTGCTAAAAAAATCTGAGCAAATTCTTTCCATCTTTTGGGATAGTAAACTTTAGCACGATTTAATAATTTCTGAGTATGTGCATCCCATCTTTGCCCTAAATTATCTGCCCGAGCAATACCTACATAAAAAATACCAAACGTTGGATGAGTCCAAATATACAATCCTTTTTGTTGTAATACTGATTTAGCTGTCTGTTTCCAACTTATTGTAACATACTCAGGATTATTTTGGCTAGGACAAACATCTGCCAAACTTAAAAGTTTATGAGCCTGTGGTCTTTCTAATGGTGGAGTAATTCTGATTGATGTTGTTTTTCCTGGAACTGGTAATCCCAACACTTCGTCAATACGCACGATATTATCCCATTAACCAAGTTAAGGGCTGACTGTTGTCCACATATTGTTTGAGTTCTTCTTCGAGCTTTTCCATACCCTCTTTGGCTTCGCCTTTTAGGGTAGCACCATTTAGTGTAGTACCACCTTGTGGTCCAGCAATTTGGCCAAACTTTTCGCGAGCTTCACCTAGGATCATTTTACAGAAGTTGTAGGCATACTCTTGGATCCAAGGATAAATGTAGGGGTCGTTAAACAACATTTGGTCCGGTTTTTGATTGAATACCCAAAGTAAAACATTTTCCATTTGTGTTTGATCTGGGTTGGCGCCTTGCCAAGGCATTTTACGAACCAATGTTAACTTTTTAGTAATCGGATTAAAGGTAAAATTAATGTGTCCACCAAACATCTTCATTGCTAGTTTTTGATAGTCAACAAATAGTTCGTAGTTAGTTAATCCGCCAACACGTCCGGCTACCAACATATAAGTGTTTAGATAGCCTGAACTAAATGGTTCAAACTGGCTACCAGTACCTGTTACGCTACCAATACCGCGGCGGAAGATTTGGCGCACTTGCATAATTTCTTTTGGTAGTATGTATTCTTGTGTTTCAGGAAGCAAAGTCATACTTACATAACTTTCTTCTGTAGAATTTTGAGCACGTTGGCGATATCTAATCAGGGCCTGATTAATACCCATTTCGTAGTGTTCTTTGTCTAGCTCAACGTCAACAATGCCATCGGCCAAACGCATACGAATGTAATCTGTTATTGCGGCACGTAGGCTATTAGTGGTATCACCGTACTGCCAATTTGGATCAGTGTTGCCAGGAGTATATACGTCAGGCGTACCATTAAACTCGATGTGTCCGGGGCCGGATCCTGTTGTAGGGTCGTACAGGCTTTTAGTCTGTACGTTTAGATTTGCTGTGAATCCGGGATCTTCTACTACATTACCGGTAAATGGTGTCATTGTGCTTTACTCCGTTATACAGTATTTATTACTGAACTCGGAGTAGCACCGTTTCTGCGTTTATGCGGCCATTAAGTTTGGTATCTGTAGCTTTGATATCTTCTAAGAATTTGCGTAGCTGTACTTTAGTAGCCTTAGCAAATTCTTTGAGTTTTTCCTCGGGTTTACGCAGGGTTTTTGTCACTGATTTAAACTCATCAAAACCGGTAATTGTAGTACCTTTAACATTCAGTGGGCCACGTATGCTATCAGCTATGTACTTGCCCAACTTGCGTGTTTTAGTGTTGTAAACCCACAGCTCTTGTGCGCCAATGATGTCGGCTGGGTTGATACTTACAATTTTAAGCGTTTTGTCTTCTTTGGCAAATTTTAGTTTAGCAACAACTTTTTCTTTGCTGACACTACGTGGAGCACGAACTTTCTTAGTGGCTTTTTTAACATTACGATAGGCCATAATGTCATTTAGTATTTGATCGATAAAGCCCATAATACGTTTAAAGTCGGCTGTTTTGTAATGGCTGTAACCTTCAGCTACCTGCTCGTCCTCTTTATTAAAGGCCTGTGCTAGTTCCACAAAACGTCGTTGGAATAGTTCTTCGTATTTGCCAAGTTGACTTTGTGGTACGTTATTAGCTACTAAAAAGTCGTAGGGTTTGAATGTATATTTCTTGTCGGTGATAAACTGATCGTAGTGTCCTTCAAGTTCGCCAATGGTTTCGCTGGTCTTTTCATTTAGACGATCTTGTATGGTAGGTACATAGGCCTTGGGTTTGGCATCCACCGCAACTTCAACTACTTCGTCCGTGGCGTGTGTAATGGCTCGCTCAATTTGAGTATCAATGTAGGCTATGTGTTCAGCCAACAATGGCATACCTTGACGATGTGCCATAATCAAACTACATACTGTCATTTCTGTAGCACGATCCGGACTACGCTCGTAGGCTTTAATTTCCTCTTTGGTAAATTCGGCTGTTTTCTTTAACCACTCAACTACATACTTCTTACAGTCTTTTTGATTGTAGTAATAATTGTAGTAGTAAAAACTCTTACGCATATGATGGTCAAAGTCTTCTTTAGACATTGCCAAGGCACGTTCAGTGTCCCACACTGGTTCGCCACCGGTATACTTTTCATCGTGTAGTGCCGGATTACGTTGTGCCTTATGTCGAGCCTTTACTGTCTTACCGTTGAGTTTCATTGTGTCTTTCCCTTACTAAAGGTTTGTATGCGAACATATTGGCGTGGGCATCATACAATGCCATATGCTGTTGCCAACCTATTGTGTCTTTCTCTAACCAAAACCAATCCAGGGCCTGTTTATCTAGGTCACCCCAGATATTTGTAGCCTGGATATTTACAAATAATTCTTCTTCAGGTAGTAATAATAACATTTTGGACATTAAATGCCAATCGGTATTATAATCAAAACATATGGTAACAATAGTACTTTGGTAGTACTTTAACCATTCGTTAAGTTTTATAGCAATACCGTAATAATTATCTACTACACGATCTGGGTGCCGTCCCAATAATGGTAGCACTATTTCCCGAACAAAATCTGAACAGGCTTCTTGTCTGTACTGTGTGCTTTCTGCGTAGAATTCCCTACCATTTTCGTCGACTAATCCAATGGATATTAAATCGCATTCGGATTCGGCAAAGTCAGTAAATTCGGTGTCCAAGAATATTAACATAAACTATTATAACATTTTGGAAATATTTAGTCAACCATTGAGCAAAGTAGCAAAAACCAAATACTGCTCTAATAAGTTTACATCTTCTTCAAGCTCTTGTTTAAGCTCTATCATACGAGCAGTATCTCTGCCTTTTCTGCGACAAACTACATCTTCCCGGCTGATCTCATCTTCTGTGCGTTTACAGTTGTGCCATATACGCTTAAGATCGCGTTGGTGCTCTTGCTTACAGGCAATAATTTTGAAGAATAGCTCGTCAATTCTCTGGCTCATAATATGATTATAACATTTTGGGAATTAGCCGTCAACAGGGGATAAATACTAGACTAATAGGAATAGCTATGCCACGTTTAAGTCTTTGGAAAGACGGTCAACACTCAAATGATTATAAGTTTTTTGATCGCAGAATTTCAGAAATGTTTACCATTGGCGGTACTGGTGTACTATTAAACAAGTATCTTGGGCCAGTAGAACAAACTGGTAGCACAGACCCGACCCGTCCAGATTATTTAAATCAAAGTGAGCAGAACATTCAAGACCTGCTATGGGTAGAAAATCGTGACCGCAAGTACAGCCAAGACGTTTATAAAATGCGTGGAATTTATCAACGTGCTGATCAAGACTTTGACTTAAGTCAATTTGGTTTATTCTTACAAACTGGTACAATCTTCATGGTGTTCCATTTGCGTGATATGGTGGATACCATTGGCCGTAAGTTAATAGCCGGCGATGTACTAGAACTTCAGCACCTAAAAGATTATGATGCTTTAGACGGAGACTTACCAGCGGCACTAAAACGTTACTATGTTGTTGGTGATGCTAGTTTTGCGTCAGAAGGTTTTAGTCCAACCTGGTGGCCACATTTATGGCGTGTTAAACTCAACCCATTGGTAGATAGCCAAGAATACAAAGACATTCTCAACAACATCAAAGCTGGCCCCGGAACAGATACGCCAGTTGGACAAATTTTAAGTACCTACGATAAGTTTATTAATATCAACAATTCCATTGTTGCTCAGGCCGAACTTGACGTTCCTAAATCTGGTTACGACACAAGCCCATTTTATGATTTAGCTACCAACAACGATGGTAGCCCAGTTGGGGGCAATAGCAGTTATCCTGATGATAGTTCTACTACTATAACAGCAGACAATACTAATATTACTGCAGACTCAACTCCAGTGAGCCCAACAAGTAAAGTACAAGGTTACTTAACCGGCGATGGCCGTGCGCCAAATGGCCTAGTAACTGGTGCTGGCGTAGCGTTCCCGGCTCAACCTGCTATAGGAGATTATTTCTTGCGTTTAGACTATTTGCCAAATCGCCTATTCCGTTTCAACGGTACTAGCTGGATCAAGATTGAAGATAGTGTACGTGCTAATATCACACCTGGAACAGATACTTTGACACAGCGCATGAGTTATGTAAATAATACTACTACTCAACCACTAAGCAAAATTTTAAGACCAAAGGCCGATAACTAATGCCAGTACAATTTAACTACGATGGACAAATCCGTCGATTTGTAATACAGTTTATTCGTATGCTATCTAACTTTCAGGTTGAATTTGGCAAAGACGAACAAGGCAATCAGACACTACAAACTATTCCAGTCTACTATGGTGATCAAAGTCGTCAGGCCGCAATGATCCTACGAGGTAATAGCGAGAACACTCTTAATGCTGTTCCTGCTATTGCTGTTTACATTGGCGGATTAGCGTATGATCGTAATCGTTTACAAAATCCCTACTTTGAAGATACTAGACGTGTTCGTGAACAATCATTTGACCCGGTATCACAGAGTTATGTTGGCAGTCAAGAAGGTATCTATACTGTAGAGCGCCTAATGCCAGCACCGTATAAGCTAACACTCAAAGCCGATATTTGGACCAGCAACACTGAACAAAAACATCAAATTATTGAACAAATACTACCTTTGTTTAATCCGGCATTGGAAATACAAAGCACAGACAACTATCTTGATTGGACCAGTTTAAGTGCTATAGAGTTATCTGATGTTTCTTATACAAGTCGTAGCGTACCAATGATGGGCGACGATACACAAATTGATATTGCTAATTTAACTTTTGAATTACCAATTTGGTTAACCTTACCTGCTAAGGTCAAGAAAGGCGGAGTAGTTGCGGAAATTATCGCTAGCATATACGACGCACAAGGAGATCTGAGTTCGGGTGTTGTTACTGTTCTTAACGGCCTAATGAGTCAACAACGTTTTACTCCGTTGGGCTACGAAGTTGTTTACACTGGTCCTAATATTTTAACTTTGTACACTCATACTGCTCACGACAACGATGGTGTTGTTGTAGGTGAAAAAGCCGACTGGAACGGGTTAATTAATATGTATGGAAAGATAGTCAACGGTATCAGTCAGGCTCGTTTACAATTTCCATACCCAGGTGGTAGTCACGAGATAGTTGGTACTGTAGCAATGAATCCTGTAGATCCTAGTCAACTTATATTCTCGGTAGATGATGCTACCAAGCCTGCCAATACATTACCACCAGTTAATGCTATCATTGATCCATTTACTGTTACTGTTGATAGTAATATCTTAACCCCTGCATTACATACTCGTTACCTTATACTAAATCCAATTGGTAGTTTTGACAGCGAAAGTGCCGCGGCCTGGGCAGGTCCTGAATCAACCCAGTTAGTAGCCAATGCCAATGATATCATTGAGTGGAATGGCAGTTATTGGACTGTGAGTTTTGATAGTCAACGTAATCCAGGTATACAGTATGTTTCAAATTTAAGAACTACTGTAGCCGGTAATCCAGCACCAGTACAATATCGTTGGTACGAAGGTGAATGGACTAGAAGCTATGAAGGCCTGTACAAAGCCGGAGAGTGGAGTTTGGTTCTATAATGTCAGATAAACACACCGAAGGTGTTGGCGCATTAATTTACGCCAGGTCTACCAATCGTTATCTTTTTTTACTGCGTAACAAAAGTCGCCAACAAGGCTTTTGGGGTATTGTTGGTGGAAAAATAGAATCCAACGAAACTGTTATACAGGCATTGGTAAGAGAAATACAAGAAGAAATTGGTGTTGATTATACCAAGAAGAAATTTATTCCCTTAGAAACATTTACATCAGACAATAATAAATTTGTTTATTATACATTTTTAGTAAACGTTGATACAGAGTTTGTGCCAACTCTTAACAAAGAACACCGAGGGTATTGCTGGGTAGAAATGCAGGATCATCCCAAGCCACTACATCCTGGGCTGTGGCGTAGTTTTAATTTTGATATTATTAAAAAGAAAATTAAGACTTTAGAAAGTATTCTAAACTAACCTAAGTCTGATTCAGTAACAAATCCACGATAGTCAATTTGTCTAAAATTAGTAATACCTTTCCATCCGTCGGGAATGTAAGCGGCTGTGTTTGGCATCACTCTTATAAATTCAACATCACTGTAGGTTGTCATTACCATATTTAAAGACTTGGTAAAGAAGTCGCCATTTAACACGTGATTGTTGGCTGGATAACCGTTTGTATCTTTGTAAATGTTATTTGTTGTTTCAGGACCTGGATAGTTGTCAAAGCCAAGTAAAAAGACTTTAGTATGTCCATCAAAGCAGGCTAGGTAAGCGGCCAATGCGCCGGCATCGTAGTGTAGGTTTTGTGGTACCAGATAAAATTGTTCAGGATACTTTAATACAGATTCTGATGTTGCGTAACAAATATTGTCTTTGGTATATTCACTTTGAGCAATTTCGTCAACTATTGTATCGCCAATTGCTACTAAAAAATCTGGTGTAAAATCTCTGTACAAGGCATTACATCCATAGCTTTGTAATTTGTCGGCTGCTAGTAATCCGCCTTTGTGATTGGCAATATGCTGTAGATTAAATCCTTGACGGCTTTCACCGTTGCCAATAACAACCGCCCGACTAGTTGTGTGTGTATTAAACACCGCATTAGGAATGTACTCTGTGCTTGGATCCCAGGCATTATCGGACAACGTGAGTTTTCCAACAATGTGTTCGCCGGCATAGTTTGAGCGGTATATTTTTCTTAATTGTTGCATAATATGCTATACCCCAAAACGACCACGTGTAGCCGTAAAATATTGTAATATTTCGTCGTTGTTTAAATTGCGTTGATAAATGGCGCACTGACTGATAAGTCCAAAATACTGGCTAGCATTGGCCGGGTTAAAGTCACCGTTATTGTAAGCACCAAGACTACATATACCATCATTAAACGTGGCGTTTGAACTAGATATACTACCAACAATACTACTAGGACTGCCGTTAATGCTTAGTTGATACTGTGGACTTGAAGTAGAAAACTGCCAGGTCATCATTACCCAACTGTTTGGATAGCCAGGTAAACTTTGTTGACTATATCCTGAATTGTTAAATCCTGTGCCGTGATCGTTATCGTACATACCAACGGCCCAACTGCCTGCTTGAAATATAACCTGATGGTTTTGACTGCCAGATAGTCCACGAAATAGTGTACGCCAATTGCCTGTGCTGTTTAGTGGAATACACCAAACAATGGCTGTTATATTTCCACTGATGTGTATGTCTGATCCCGATGCCGATTTAGCACACCCGTAACTACCATTGAAATTCATATATGCCGGTGTACCACTAGCCCAGGCACTAGACACAATATTCATGTGATTTTGACGACCACTAAGATCATACCACACGCTACCCGAACCCGGGTAGCTGGATAGATTACTTGCATCTAAGAATAAAAATAATCCGTTTGATGGAGGCGTTTGATTTCTTCTAAAATCTTTTACGCTTGCGCCGCCTAGTGTACTTAATGCTGGCATAGCGGATCCTATGCGAACTTGGTTATGCTACCAAGTACAGTATATACAGGAATACAAGTTGGTGGGGTTACAATTTGTGTAGCGTAGGTACGTATAATAGTAAACGAATAAACATCAATACTATTAGCAGATCCATAACTTGGAGAAGCACCGTTTTGCCAACGAACTGATTGTGCTATACCATCGATTTGAAAGCCGGTTAGATAATAAGGAGTACCACCGTTTGTGTTTAAGAAGGTAATACTTAAACTCTGACCGGGCTGTAATAGTGTACTCAGGCTGGTACCAGTTGTACTTGTTACAGCGTATCCGTATATAGCAGACTGTGCTGGTAAGTAGCCCCAGTTGTTTAGTGTGTATGTACCAGTTGTGCCTGAACCTGTTTGTATTACTGTGTTAGCAAATAGTGGAGGATAAGTAGCACCATTGATAGTATAACCTGCAGATCCAACTTTCATACCTGAAGTAAATGATCCAGTACCAACTTCATTAATAGTCATTGTATAGGCATTAACAGTACCCTGTGCCTGGACTGTTGGAGTTGATGAATATACGTTTACATTTGACCCTAATACATTAATTGTAAAGTTAGAGGTAGCAGTACCTTGATAATATAGTACGCTTTGACTAGTTACATAAAAAGGAATTGTGCCACTTACCGACGCATTAGACACAGTAGCTACTTCGCCAATGTTGGTAAACATTGATGAAAGTTGTGTTGTACTACCGTTAAAAAATTGTGTAGTGGTAATGGTACCAGGCGAGTACGGAATACCATTGGCCCAGTTAACACCATTAGTAGTTACTAAACTACCTACAGTACTGGTTCCAATATTAGTAATATTATTAACAATTAGATTGCCGGTGGGGTTAGGGGTGCCACCTTTTACTACAACTTTCAATGGTTGTGGACTTTTGGTTTGGTTTGTATCTAAACAGATTGCCAATACTGTTGGGGCAATACCCATACCACTAACTGTAGTTGGAGGATTTTGTTCCAAGCTCATTAGTGTGCCAGGAATGTTACCTGCTACTAACTTATCACCAGCAAACGCTGGCCCTTGTACTAAAGCAATGGTTCTACCGTGCGTAGTAACTGGAATATATGCGCCGCCTTGTCTGACTGTTAAATCAGCATCAGCGTTTGATAATATACCAGGGTTAGTACTAACAACGCCAATTGGTTGAGTACAATAAGGTGTTACACACAATGTAACTTCGTATGGATTATTGCCGCTAGGTTTGACTAGGGTACCTACTGGGTAGGCTGCCTCGCTTAGATATAATTGGGCTGTTTCTGCTCCGCTACCGATAATATTAGTTGCCACGGTTAGCCCTCATTTAGAAACGACCAATAACGACTTCGATAGTTCCCACAGAATTATCTTCAATTTTTCCTAGTGCTTTACCTAAAATACATCCAGGAACAAATTTAGCATTATCAATTTTTTGTGCGATACCGTATTGGCTACTAGTAACTAGAACATCACCAATTTCAACTGGGCCTTGGACTTTAGTCGGAACTCGTCCAGTTAAGGCAATAGGAACCATAAAGCGATTGCCTACATCTGCCACATTCATCAAGTAAGCTGGATTGTCAGAAACAACTCCTGCTACACGAGTATCGTATTCTTTTTGTACAGCAGTAACTTCTGCTGAGCCACCAAATATCATAACAGTACCTGGCATATAGTCGTCGCGGTCACCTAAATAGTTCTCTGCCAAGTCAGCGTATTGTGCCTGTGTTGACTTACCGTAAAATGTACGGAACCATTGTGTACTACTACCAATGTCAACTGCGGCATTGGATGCTGGCAATAGTGGTTGTGTACTGGTCAATGTAACTGTACCAGTAATAGTAGTTGGTCCACTAATGTATAAGTTTGGACTTGTGATAGCACTGGTTACCGCAATAGAAGCCACAGTTAAGTTTGTGCTACTACTTGTTGTACGTTGCCAGGCTGTTTTACTACTGTTATAGGTGTATACTACACCGTTAACGGTAGCCTGTTGGTTTGATGATGGTGATGATGGAAATGCCATATTAGTATCTTCCTACTGCTATTTCAATTAATTTAACGCTATCATCTTCAATAGCATTCAAGCTCTTGCCAATGATACAACCTGGCTCATATTTTTCTTTTTCTAAACGTCCGGCTACGCCCGGAGCCACGTTTACCAGTCGATCGCCTTTGTCTACTGGGCCTTTTACTAAACAAGGAACACGACCAGTTAAAGCAACTGGTAATCCGTCAACTCCGTCGTTCATTAAGTAAGCTGGATCAGTACTGATAACACCAGCGGCACGTACATCGTGGCTGATAGCACTTGTTGTAATTTCTTTTTCACCGCCAAACACAACTACAGTACCAGGAGCATACGCTTCATCTGCTATATAGTTTTCTGCTAGGTCGGCATATTGTGCCTGTACGCTGATGCCGTTAAATCTTACAGCATATACGTTGCTATACCAGGTACTTGTACTACCAATATTAGAACTAATATTAGACTGTGGTGTTAGGTTACCGGTTAGGATAAAGTTTTGTGCTGTTAGGTAGCCACCAACTGTAGCATTACCTGTAACAGCTAAAGTTTGATAGTTTACAGTTTGACTGGTATCAACCCATTGATAGTTAGTACCGTCATATACATATTTGTATAGTATATCTGAACTGCTGTCATACCACTCATCACCTGCTACTGGACTGCTTGGAGCAGAAGATGCTGTTGAATTCTTAAATACGCGAACGTTATTTTGATAAATTGTGGAACCGTAAATAACACCGTTTGCTCTTACTAGAGTATTACCACCGGCTGTAACACCATCATGTACGTGTAGAGTGCCAAGTGTGGTATCAACGGTGATTTCACCGACGGCTCCCGTAAACGCTTGGTTTTGGGCATTAGTTCCTCGTCTAAACTGTACTTGTGTTGGCATTTTTTATATCGTCCTCTATATCTTATTTATCCGTTAAACAAATGAGTTGCTACCTAAATCTAAAGTCTGTAAGGTAGTTTCTAATTCATTGAAATCTACTGTATATGTGCTTAGAGTTTGCCCAAATGGGTCACTGTAAGGGCTACCGCCAGAGTTTACATAACTCTCGCTAGCGCCAAAATCGTTAATTGGGCTACCCGAGAAGTTGGTATATCCTGAGAAATACGCACCAGCTATTGCTGTGCCACTACCGCCTCCACCCCCGCCACTAACCACAATACTGCTTAAAATACTAGCACCGTTGGTACTCCAGAAAAAGCCCGGAGCATATACGCCAGTAGTAGCTGTTACTGTTGCGGCATTAATATTACCGCCAGCACCTAGTGTTCCGCTTGGTGTAATAATATTACCAACATAAATGTTAGCAAAAGAGTAGTTTGCACTACCAAGGTTGTATGATACGTTGGCATTTGGTAAAATACCATTAACATAGGTAGTACCAGATACGTTTAAATTAGAAGTAGTTGATATGTTACCAGTTGCTGATAGCGCACCAGTTATGCTTTCTGATGTGGTAACTATTTCTTGTGTTAGGTATGTAACGTTGGCTACAATTAAGTTGCCTTGAATAATAGCATTACCACGTACAAATAACTGACCATTTGTTGTTAGGTTACCAGAGCTGACATTGCCTTGGTACCCCGGTAAGTATTGGTCAATGTTGGCCGTACTAAATGATGTAAACGTACCTTGACCATAGCTAACACCATTGGGCCAGAAAATACCGTTTGTAGTAATAATGTTACCGGCTGTAACAGCACCAGTAGAGTTAACTGTAGCACCTTGAATCGCGGCGCCTGTGTTACCAATTGTGGCGCCATTAATAGTACCAGCGTAAACAGTACCTAAGTATGCTGTTACCAAATTACCAGTTGTACTATTGATACCGGCTGAATAAACTTGTCCACCAATACCTGCGCCACCAGCTACACGTAGTGCACCTGTACTTGAACTTGTTGCGGCTGTAGAGTTTGCCGCATAGAATTCACCAGTTTTAATTGTGCCATAGGTATTACCAATGAATACGTTGGCAACACCTTCATAACCAGTGTTGTAAAATTCCAAGAATCCTGAATCATTGGCACGACCCAAGAAGGCTAAATTATCACCAGTGGATAATACACTATCGTAGTAGTGTAATTTAAATCCAATGTCGCGACCGTCGTTTGTTGTCAACGGTGCCAGGTTAGCGGCAGTATGTAAGTTGATAATTGAGTCGTTGACAGTTAAGTCTGTGGATCCAATTATTGTGCTTGCGCCTTGTACTGTTAAGTTACCAGCAACTATTAAGTTTGTAAGTGTACCGACTGTAGTAATGTTTGGCTGACTGGCTGTCATTACTGTGCCGTATAGCGGACCAACTAGTCCGCCAGCTGTAACGTTACCACCAACACCAACACCACCTGAGCCAGAAACAGTGATAGCACCAGTACCTGTACTTGTACTTGCTACACCACTTGCGGCTAAAATATTACTGTAGAATGAAGCAACACCTTGTACGTTTAGCGCACCAGTTAATGCGCCTAAGTTAGCTGTTGTAATGTTAGCATAGGTAGTGTTTAGGGTAGGAATATAAGCACTACCAACGTTAATCTGACTACCGTTAAATACTGCTCCAACGTTACCAATTGTACCAGCACTGATGTTTGATGTAAAGATACCTAGGCCAATGTTACCCCAACCGGCTACCTGTAGTCCAGTTAATGTACCAACGCTGGTAATTGTTGTTTGGCTAGCTGTACCTAGACTACCAATAAGTGTAGTTCCGATGTTACCAATGAGTGTAGCATTAACAGTACCAGCATTGATACTTGTAGCAAAGAATGTATTAAAATACGCTTGGCTGGCAAAGGTGTTGATAGAACCTGTAACAATACCTGTGGCGTAAACGTTGCCCCAGTAGTTTGCTGGGCCGCCTAGGTTTAAGTTACCTGTCCAATATGGTTGAAGACCAAGATTGGTATCCCACGATCCGCTACCGCCCATGGCGTTATTGTCATAACGGAAGTAGCCGTAGTTTGAGCCGCCAGCAACGCTGTTTAAATATATACCAGCGCCGTTGGCCGCAGTTTTACTAACTGCATTATTGGCTAGTGTAAGATATAAATCATTGGTTGTAATCGCATTGGCGTTGATTGTAGTTGTTTGTCCAGAAACATACAAGTTACCGCCAACGTATAAGTCGTTTGTGTATTCGCCTTGTGCCGCAACTACCAAGTTACCGTTAACGGTTGTAGTTCCGTTTAATGTAGTTGGGCCACCAAAACTGCTTGAGCCAGTTACTGATATACCATTTGTTACAGTTAAACCGTTTAATGTACCGACACTGGTAATGTATGGTTGGCTTGCTGTACTAATGGTGCCGCCAAGATTTCCTGAGTACTGAGATAGATATCCGCCAACGTTGGCATTACTATACGATGTTAATCCAGCAGTATAGCTTACACCATTGGCCCAATATATACCATTGGTGGTAGTAATTTGGCCTTGCGCTAAAATGTTTGTATTGCTGGTTAAATTACCAGCAATTACGTTATTAGAATAAAGAATGTTACCACGAATTACACCACCGTAGACTGTTAATAAACTACTTACGTTAGCGTTTGAATATGCTGTACCCGAACCGTAAGGACTACCGTTTGCCCAGTAAATACCTTGCGAACCTAAGGTAACACCATTTTGAACAGTGATGGTATTTACCCCCGGTAATCCTGTAATGTAGGGCTGATTGCCTGCTACATATCCGCCTAGGTTACCTGAGAAGTTTTGTATATAAGTCGATACGTTAGCATCGCCGTAGTATGGAGATCCATTGGCCCAATACACGCCATTGGTAGTTACTACTTTACCGCCGGTAAAATATTGTGTGTTGGCTGTTATAACGTCGGCTGTGATGCTACCGATAGTAATGATGTTACCTGTGGTAATTAGGTTACCAGTATAGGCACTTAATAATAGTTGTACGTTTGCGTTAGAATAAACTGTACCAGATCCGTACTGTGCGCCGTTAGGCCAAAAAATACCTGTTGAGTTTACAGTAATACCACCTATGTTAGCATTACTGGTTAAGTATACGTTGCTTAAAGTTGGCCCTGTTGTCCAAACACGACTACCTGATATATTTGTAGATAAGATGGCATTATTAGAACCATAACCTAAGTTAGGTTCTGCCTGGTCCAAGCTCAAGAACTGATATCTTGAACTTGATACTTGGGTCGGGCTTACTACTGGTACGCGACCCGAAACTGCTCTACTAAATTTAGACTGGCTCATATATTATGGGTTCGCTGTTTCTAATATGCTTAATAAGATTTGTCCGGAGACGTTATCACTACCAACAACCTGAATACTATCGTAAGTGGCTAAGATTAATTTACCAGTCAACAACGAAACTGCGTCACTTACTGGTACTGGTATGTTAGCTACCAATGTTGTTGGGACTCCACCGCGCACGTGTTGTCCAGTTACGTAGTAGACGTTGGCGTTACTGTTGTTGGCTACTTGAGCAAGTAGTACAACTGTAGTATATCCAGTTGGAGCAGAGTAAATTACGTTAGACGTAGTAGTTACGTTTGCTACAATAGTTTTGAATGCGTTTAAGACTGCCATTTTTCTTTCCTTTTACGATAACGCCGTTTGTAGTGCTAGTATGTATGGTGTTACCAACGCAAACATACTTCTGTTAAAGCTATCACCTGTGATAGTACCAGTAACCTGGTTAATAGTTAAATTTGGACCAATCATAAAGTTACCTTTATGGTCAGTTGCTGTGTAAGTAACGTGTCCACCATTAGTTTGTATAACTGAATAAGTTGGGTCTGGAATACCGCCAAACTGTGGTAGTGCGTTAGACATAAAATTACCAGCGCCTACATATTCAAATGTGTGTGCTGACGCAATAATTGCACTACGCTGATAGAATGCGATATTGGTCACCGGTGCTAGGTTACTACCATAAGTTTCCAACACTTTCACCTGCCAGGTATTAGCATAAGTTCCAGTGTTACCAACAAAGGAAACTGTGTCAATACTGTAGTAGTTTGTATCTCCGTTGATAATCATAACCTGATTAACTTTAGGAGCAATATTTCCATTCATGTTTACGTTAAACGAACCTAGTGCGCTATACCCAAGAGTATTACCATAGGTCAGTAGTGGGCCGTATCCATCGGCACGTAGAGCCACGTTACCAATACTGGTGTCTGAACCGTTGAGTGTTACAAAGCTACCCGACTGTGCTACGATACCTTGTTCGCAACCAATTGTGTATATGTTAACTAGCTGACTGTACGCTGAATTCTTTAGAACAATACCATAACCGTTTTGGTTAATGATTGTAAAGAAACCAATAATCATTGCCTTGAAACCACTGCTACACAAGTTGCCGTCAATGGTTACTGCGGTAGAAGTTGCGGCAGTTGTTTTACTTGTAATGTTTTGAATATACGGACTTACTGTTGCCGCAATATTACCTGTGCTAGGATAAGCAAAACCGCTAGCGTTATAGTCACGTAGAGTGAAGCCGTTGATGAACACACCCGGGTTAACCCAAATTAAATCACTGTTAGGATTTTGTGGAGTAATGAATACTGTACGCAAATCGTTGCCTAACAAGCTGGTATAGGCTGGAACTGTAATTGGGTTGTTTTCTGTGTAAACACCAGGACCGACTTGAACTGTTTGTCCAGCCTGTGCTACTGCCAACGCGGCCTTGATTGTCTTGAATGGATTATTAAATGTACCTGCGTTAAGAGCACTATCGTTACCGTTGGATGCGCTAACATAAATTGTTCCACCTTGCCCAGCAATACCAACACCAGAAGTAATGTTTCCTGCTGTCAGGTTACCAAGGGTCATATTACCTTGGAAGGTGTTAGTCAAGAATCCAGCTAATATTGAAGCACCGTTACTGTAAAAATATCCACCACCGGAATACATTGACCCAGTTGATGTAATAGTACCAGCCACACTTAAATTAGCAGTAGAAACGTTGCCAGCAATTACACCGCGACCGTTGACTGTTAGGTTAGCAGTAACTACTTCGCTTTGATTAATAATTTCGGTATTAACAGTTGTAGTTGTACCTAGTACTGTTAGATTGCCACCAATAATTGCGTTACCGCCTGTGTAGACATCTCCCGCAATTCCTGCTCCACCGCCAATTTGTAAAGCACCAGTTGTGGCACTGGTTGAAGGGGTATTACTAGTAATTTGTAAGTTAGCAAAAATACCAGTTGAGCCGCTAACATTGTCACCAGTAACACTAAATGATCCGCCGGCTGGGTTAATAATTGTAAAACTGTTGCTGGTAGTAGATAATATAGCATTACCAAGGTAAATTGTATTACCAGAAACATATAAACTCTTAAATGGATAAGCGGCGTTACCTAAGGTATATAAATTACCTGTTGTTGGAATTATGTTACCGCTGATTGCTTGTGTACCAACTAAGTTGGCACTAAAAATACTTTTGTTATAGACGTTTTGTGCGGCATTGGCACTTAATATAGGCCAACCGCCCGGGGTAACGGAGTCGTGTAGGGTTAGCGTGTTGCTGGTCGTATTGACCGTAACTTCGCCCGGCGCACCTGTGAAGGCTGCTGTTTGGGCCGCTGTTCCTCGTCTAAGTTGAAATTGTGTTGACATTTATATTCAAATTCCGTTATATTGTTATATTTATCTAAACTATATCCTAAGGTGCTACAGAGCCTAAATCAAACACAGCAGGGACCGGGGCAGTAGTATCTGTAATAAAGCCCATATCCAGGTACGGGAATAAACTACCTGTACTCATTGGATAACCGTTACCTTGCCAGAAAATACCTGTTGTAGTATAAACTGCGTTGGCAAAAATGTTGCCAGTAACACCCATACCACCCACAATCTGCATAGTACCGCTAACGTTACTGGTTGAGTTAACATTACCGTTAGCTAGAATTGTATTATTACCTGAGTTGTAAATTAGGTTTGCGGCTGCAAGTACACCACCATTATTGTACTGAATAGCACCAGAAACACCCACTGGGCTTCCGCCACCGCCGCCGATGCTGATAATGTTATTATTGCCTGCCCAATACAGTCCAGTTGTTGTATAAATTGCGTTGGCATATACGTTACCCGGGGTACTGATACCACCAGCTACTTGTAGTGCTCCAGAACTGACGTTGGCTGCCGGACTAGTAGACGAAACAGTAACAATACCTATATCGCTGATACTAAATCTAGATGTTAGTGTATTGCTAGGTGCGCCAGGAGTTTTGGTATAAAAATTCCAGCTGGCGGAATAAACTCCGTCATCAATGACACTAAGTCTAGCTCCAGGTGCTGTACTTGTAGCCTGATTGGTATAGGTGTAAAAATCAATAGCACTACCAGCACCAGATGACCCACCTGTGTTGATCAGGTTCAGCTGAGTTTTTACGCCGCCGGTTAAGCTGTTATTTAAATTCAACGGTGCTATATTATAATAACTGTTAGTACCAGTTGGTATACCGCCCGAGAATACATTTCCGGTATAGTTAATATTACCAGAAATATTCAAATTGCCGGTTGAGGCATTAATATTAGATGCCAGATTGATAACGTTAGCAAATAAATTGTCAACTCCACTAATATTACCGCTGGTACCTGTAGTTTGTATGTTAGCAACTGTTAGGTTACCACCAACGTTTAAAGCTCCGCTGATACCCGCACCACCAACAACTACCATAGCACCAGTGCTTACATTAGAACTTGTTGTTCCAGAGTTAGCAACCAAATTACCTGTAACCACTTCACTTGTGCTGACAAATTCTTGATTTAAATATGTAATGTTAGCAACTATCAGGTTGCCGGTGATTGTAGCATTACCAAGTAAGTAACTATCGTTAGTAACAATTAAATTACCGCCGACCTGAATATTACTATTAGTACGTACCTGGCTAGCAAATAAGAATCCGCCATAGGATGTTAAGTAAGAAGCTACGTTGGCATTACCGTAGTTGCTGGTAATAAATGGTGCGCCGTTAGCCCAGAAATATCCACTAGATAAAATATTACCTGTGCTAATATTTCCGCCTTGCCCACTGGCACTGGTTACTAACAAGTTACCAGCTTGTAGATTGCCTTGATAGTTTGGCAATAAGGTGTTGCTTACATAAGCATTAGCGGCAATGTTACCATATACTATTGAGAAGCCATTGGCTGCCCAGAAATAACCGTTACTGTAAACTGTGCTGGCTAAGACGTTACCACCATAGGTTGGCAAATAGCCGGCTACGTTGGCATTACCATAAACACCAATTGCGGCACTAATACTGGATCCATAGCTAACACCGTTACTCCAGAATAAACCTCCACTGGTTATAAGTCTGTTGCTGGCAGTGATATTACTAGTAGCAATTACGTTACCGCCATCATCCAGAGAAAAGATAACTTGACTATACCCACTGTTAACAATTTCCAATCCGCCGGTGCTGTTTAAACGGAACCATTTGGTCGGAGTAGTTGCTCCAGTGTAGGTATTTGTAACTTGTAAGAAATCGTGATAACCAACTCCGCCGCGCCAGCTGTTACCAATGATCTGTAATGCTGGTTGATTGGTTAAGTTATTAATTACCTGATAACCACTGACAGTAGAGTTTAGGCCAACATTTAAGTTAGCACCAGCATAGACGTTTCCACTAACACCAGCACCACCGATAACAACCAACGCACCCGATGTGGTATTAGTACTTGCTGTGCCACTTGCGGCCACCAAGTTGCCTTGTATAGTATCTGTTGTGGTAATTATTTCTTGGTTTGTGTAGATAATATTAGCAACTGTTAGATTACCAGTGATAGTTACGTTGCCGGCACGTAAGTTACCTGAGTAAACCGGCAAAAATGCCGCTGCCGCTGTATTACTGTAGCCAAACGGTGTATTGTTACCTGCCCAATACACTCCACCTAATGTGTAAACCGCGCCAATGTTGCCTGTGTAGGTTGGTAAGTATCCAGCTACGTTACTGTTACCATAGTTTGTAATACCTGCTACAATACCAGACGAGTATGAAATACCGTTTGGCCATAGCAGGTTAGTAATTGTTAAGTTGGCAATGTTAGCATTACCAGTAATGGTTACGTTGGCAGTACTTGTACCAACATAGATATTACCAACGGTGTTGCTGGTGTTCCATAAATTACCAAATGCTGTAGTTGATTGTATTGTACCAGTATAGGTATTGGTAATATTGGCAATGTTTATATTAGCATTACCGCCAACAAATAAGTTACCACCAATACCAACACCACCTGTTGGAACTGTTAATGCTCCGGTAGTGGCACTAGTGCTTGGAGTAGTATTGGCAATAACTGTATTGCCAAATAATGTTGTTACGTTACCAACACTTAATGAATTTAAATTGCCAACCTGTAGTATGTTAGTCTGTATTGGTGTAATAATAGCACCGTAATATTGACCATTAAAGTTTACCGCGGTTAAGTTACCAGAACTTGGTTGGAAGAATAAGTTTGTGCTACTAGCCCATAGTTGTGTATTACCAGCTGTAATATTAGCAAACGTTGGATAGTAAATACCCGAGCTAGTTGAGTTGGTAATTTGTGTAGTAAGAGCTACCTGCGCTGTATTTGCTGTACCAGCTAATCCGCTGGCCGCAACACCAGTAATACCTGAGCCATTACCAACCAATTGTGTGCCAGTGTTACCAATTGTATAGGCAAATATGTTACCAATGATTAAATTGCCCGATGGTAAACTAATATTACCATATGGATCTAGTGTTGTTGTGTAGGCGCCAGACGTGATTGTTACGTTAGTATACGTACCAACAATGTTGCCACCAACAAATAAGTTACCGCCAACACCAACACCACCATAAGGCACAACAATAGCGCCAGTTGTGGCACTGGTACTATTAGTGGATGAATTTGAAACAATGTTTGCTTGTGTAATAACTGGCGTTGTTAACGTGGTCAGGTATGACGCTACGTTGGCATTACCATAAACAGAACCCGAGCCATAACTTTGACCATTGGCCCAGAATATACCGCCGGTAGTTGTGATATTACCAGAGCCAATATTACCAGCATAGATCGGTAAATAGCTGGCTACGTTAGCGTTACTGTAAGTACTTGTAGCAAATGCTACACCATTAGACCAGAATAAGCCATTGGTTGTTATTAAGTTACCAACTGTGGCTGCACCGGATAGACCTAACGTAGCACCAGTTAAGGCGGCACCTGTGTTACCAATGGTTGCGGCTGTTACTGTTGTAGCTGTGATTGTGTTTACGTATTCGGTGTTGGTTACATATTCGTAGTTAAGGAACTGAACGTTACCTGTAGCTGTTAGTGTTCCACCAACAGTTAAATTACTTGTTACTATAACATTACCAGACGAGTATATGTCTCCGCCAACGCTTAACCGATGCGCTGGTTGGATGTTGCCACCAACACCTGTATTTTGTCCGTTACGTGCTAATATTAAATATCCAACTCCCGGTTGAACATCAAGGTTGAATGAATCAACAAAACCAATTGTAGCAGTTCTAGAACTTGATGGGGAATTAATAATCAGTGATGCATTATTAAATTTACCAATGGTAATGTTACCGGCTGATGTGTTACCGCTAATACCTAAATTGCCGCTAAAGTAGCTGTCGCCAGTTACACCTAAACCGTTACTGACTACTAGGCTTTGTCCAGTTGCTTGCGTGGCACTTGGTGTACCGGCCTGTACTGTAGTAATGATACTGTTGTTAATGCCAGTATAAACTCCGCCACCAGATGGAGCATTAAATGTTACCGACGTACCATCTGTAGTCATTGCATAATTTTGAGCACTAGGTACAATATTAGTATTGTAAATTGCGGCACCTGTTCCGCCTGCTAGTGTTCTAAATATTAACCCGCCTTGGCCTGATCCGTATTGTATTGTGCCGGTAGCCTGTACGTTACCGCCAACGATTGCGTTACCAGCAATACCTGTGCCGCCTTTAACAACTAATGCACCTGTTGTAGTACTTGTACTTGGTGTTGTGGCCGCCGCTACCAGATTACCTTGTATGGTTTCAGTAGAAGTAATAACTTCTTGATTGGTATAGATAATATTAGCAACGGTTAAGTTACCAGTGATAGTTACGTTACCAGCTTGAATATTTCCGGTATAGGTTGGTAAGTAAGCACCAACGTTGGCTGTGGTAAAATAAGAAAGCGCATATGGTTGGCCATTTGCGTATAATAGTGTATTGGTTAATACGTTACCAGCAGTAACGTTTCCAGTAACATATACCTGTGCAGTCGGAACTACAACGCTACCAGAACCATCTGGTGATAAATTTAAGTTAGCATTAGAACCAGCAGTGGTTGTGTATATGGTGCTGATTATATTACCAGCCGATACATTGCCAGTTGTAGAAATACTGTTTGATCCAAAGTTAGTTGATAAGAATTTAGCTACGTTTGAATCGTTGTAGGCAATGATACTTACATTTGTTAAGTAAGCGGTTAGGTTGGCGTTTGAATAAAAACTAAATGCGTATGGAGCACCATTGGCATAGTAGATGCTATTGGTCAATAAGTTACCAGTTGTAACAGATTGATTATATATTGCGGCATTGGCCAGCAAGTAGTTAACACCAGAAATATTACCAGCAATACCTTGTGCTGTGGTAACAATATTACCAGCATAAATGTTACCTGTTGATGTAACAAAGTTACCAGCTAAAATGTTTGCTGTAGTTACTAAAGCATTACCTGCGGATCCGGCAATATTAATATTACCACCAACACCAACTCCGCCAGTAACAATAAATGCGCCAGTAACTGAGTTGATACTAATAGTGTTGCCACTGATTTTTAACGGGCTGTTTATTGAAACGTTAGCAGAGCCTTTGGCACGTAAATTTAAATCAATGTTAGTGTCTGCTCCAGCTACAGTAATAGTTGGACCAAAGCCTGTTGCGCCGCCATTGGCTGTTAGATAGTTTGTTGAGGCGGTACCAATTGCAACGTTGCTGGTTACATTTAGTCCGTATGTGGTTAAGTTAGCATACCCAGCGGAATTGATATTGCCGTTAGAAGAGCCGTCATCGGCTGTATAACCGAGTACAAATCCTTGGCCGGCTTCATTCCAGTATAATGCTACGTTAGCAACACTACCTACGCCATCTGTTCGATTAAAAATAAAGCCTACATCGACGTTGGCCTGCGTTGCCGCAGAATTAATAACCGTTAAATTATCGGTTAGGCTGGCCGAATTTGTTAATAATTGCCCTAAGCGCGGTCTAGTTAATGCCATATATTCTCACCATTTTGTATATTTATCACAAAATGGTAAAGGGCCCGTATAGGCCCTTTGGTGTGTTATAAAAATTAGCAATCGATTGTTAAATCAGCATATATTCTTTTTTAACTCTTACCTGCGTTGTGGCATTTACTGCTGTGTAGTTCAATATTGCGTTGCCACCACTGACTGTAGCACTTACTACACCCAGGTTAGAACCTAATGTTACGTTACCATAGCCTGTGATTGCCGCTGTGGTACCGTTTTGTATCATTAAGGCTTCATAAGACTGATAATTTGAACCGTAAGTAGCCTGAATTGTATACTTGGCTGTACGATAAGTAGATGCGCTAAAGCTGTCAATTTGTACCGGAACACCAGCACTACCAACTGCTACGTTTGCTACTCCACATACTTCAGCACCGTTGCTTAAATAGCTAGTTGTAACAACAGGAACACTAGTACCAGTGGTAATATAGGCACCGTTGTTGTCAACTGATACCTGGAATAGTCCGTTCAGGCTGGCAATTCCAGTGACTGTTTGTGTTGTTGTTAGAATACGTACATCAATAACGTCAGTGTTTGCTGGAGCTTCTGTAAATGTTAATGTTGTACCACTTACAGAGTAAGCTAGTGTTGGAATCTGTATAACACCGTTAATACTTACAAGTGTACCAGCTGTTGTTGCTGACTGACTTAGTGTAAATGCTGTTTGGCTACCCGTTCCTGTAAACTGTTGATCAACAATTACAGTAAAGTTTGTAGTAGCACCTTGCCAACTTGTGCCGTTATACCATTCTATAAATCCTGAAAAATTGTTATAACGCAACATACCAGCAGTATCAACCCCGCCACTGTTACCAGGACGCTGACTGTTACTACCACTTGGTAATAAAATAGAATCTGTTGTGTTAATAATTAACTTAGCACCAGTGACTAAAGTACTAGTAGTGGCTGAGTTACCAATAACTACCTGATCATATGTTGATCCAGGACGTGCCCAAATTAATGTAGCATCGTTTTTACCTTTGACTATTACATCATTACCAGCTGTGCCGCTACCGTTGAATAAGGTAGCACCGCCGTGGTATACGTTACCCGTAATACTTGCGCCACCCCAGAGCTGGAATGCTCCAGTATTGGCAGTTAGGTTATTGTTAGTAGGTAGTTTTAATGTAAAGTTACCTGAGTTATTTACGTTACCGTGGAATCGCGCGACTTCAGCATTGGCTATAAATCCACCTACACCAATAACTATGTCATTGTATCCACCAGTACTGCCAGTTGCCATAACCAAATTGCCGCCAACTGATGTGTTAGCACCAGACGCAAATACGTAACCATCGTTTGATTTGGTAATTGTATAGTTAACGTCACTGAACGCATCGCCAGTGAAACCCATGTCCATCCACCCTTGGTCGCCAACTGCTAGGTTATAGTTATTGGCGTAAGCAATAAAGTCACTTGAACCAGTATTAGTACCATTGATTAAAGCGTCTTGTGTATATTGTACACCAGCACCAGTTGAGCTTGTGCCACGTTTAACAGCGATTGCACTTGTTAATGGAGTTGCTTGTGCTAACGACCCAACAAACAGCTGACCTGCTGAGTTAATGTTACCAGTAACTGCCAGGCCACCGTTTGGAATTACCAATGCACCGGTTGTGTTGTTGTTTGTGTTAGTTGCGGCTGTTAATAATAGGTTAGCAGAGAAGTTGCTGATGCCACCAACGTTTAATGCGCCGCCAATGCCAGCACCACCGGATCCGGCAATTACCAATGCGCCAGTTGTTGTACTTGTACTTGCTGTACCACTATTACCAACAATGTTACCTGCGTGTATCGAAGTGCCAGTTGATACTATAGTAGTAAATGTAGCGGCAGCCGGAGTAACATTACCAATTATTACGTTGTTTAGTGTACCACCAGTTACGTATGCGTTTGGTGATGAAAAATTGGTTGGAATTAACGATGTTGTAGTTAAATTTGTAATCGATGCTGTGGTTATTGTTGCGTTAGTTAACGCACTAATATATCCGCCGCTGATAACAGCGTTGGCTGTATTGATACTACCAGCATACAAACTATTTAAAATGTTACCATATGTGGAGTTTAACGGACCTGAATAAATTGCGCCAGCAATACCAGCTCCGCCAGAAATACGCAAGGCACCAGTTGAACTACTTGTACTAGGTGTTGTGTTAGAAGCATAGTATTCGCCAGATTTAATTGTACCATATGCTGTGCCTGTGAATACGTTTGCTGTATCTGTACCACGAGCATACCATTCCAAGAATCCAGTGTCATTAGCACGACCAAAGAATGCCGCAGAGTCTGAAGTATCATAATAGTGAATTTTAATACCAATATCAAATCCGTCGTTACTTGTCAGCGGAGTTAGATCGGTTGGTGTATGTAAGTTAATAATTGGGTCTGTTACACTTAATGAACTCGAACCAATGCTTACACTTTGACCAGTTACTGATAAGTTACCAGTGACAGTCAGGTTGCCAGTGATTAATGCCTGACCACCTACGTTTAAGTTACCACCTACTCCTAAGCCGCCAGTAACAACTATAGCTCCAGTATTAGAAGTTATGCTGTTAATAGCAGAACTAATAAACAATTGATTAGTACCGCTAATAGTTGTAAACGCACCAGAACTCTGTGATGATGCTCCAACCGGAATGCCGTTTAAACTACCGCCAGTGATTACAGCGTTACCGGTGGCAAAGTTTGTAAAGGTTCCATAGCTGGCGCTAATGTTAGAGATACCGGCAATGTAACCACCGGTGACTACTGCGTTGGCTGTGTTTAATGAACCAAAGTAACCAGTTGTAATATTACCGGCTACTGCGTTAACAGCGGCGCCGGTGAATGTACCACTTGCGATTGTTGCGTTAGCGGCATATAAGTTTGTTACTGTGTCAAACGTTGTAGTTACGTTAGACAATCCAGTTAAGTAGCCGCCAGCAATTCTTGCATTGGCTGTATAAAAGTTTGTGGCAGTTAAATTGGTTACTGACTGTGTTGTAACAGCTAGGTTTGGTGTGCTAAAGTTTGTGGCATAGGCTGTAGTAACATAAATGTTAGCTAGGTTAGTGATGTAACCACCATTTATAAAAACGTTACCTGAATAAAAGTTTACCGCGGTATCGTTAGTAATTTGTGCTGTAGTTAAACTGGCATAGCCAGCATAGATGTTGGCAATTGGTGTACCACTTGTACCAATATATGTTTGGCTGCCTGTAATTGCGGCATTGCCTGAGTTAAAGTTTGTTGCCTGTAGTGTTGTAAAGGCACCAGTTGTAAATGCGCCTGTGTTTGGTGTAACACTTCCAATTGGAGTATTTTGTACACCGCCTGGCGAATAAATTATACCAGTGGTGGTAGTTAAACTGTTGGCAAATAAGTTGCCAGATTTAATGTTGGCGTATCCGCTGATTCCTACAGCGCCGGCAGTTTGTCCTGTTTCAGTTGTAACAATGGCTTCAAATGCCTGATCCGCTTCTTTCCATATAAACGCTGTATTTTGTCCTGAAGCATAACCTGTTAGTGTGCCTAGAGCACGGTTTACTAACATACCAATATCGTATGCTGGCACACCAGCGTAACCATTGTTGAATACAATCAAGGGATCGTTAACATAGGTGTTAGTAGAGTTGATTGTTGTGCTGTTACCGCTAACAGATAAATTACCAACAATAGTAATGTTGGAATTTAGCGTCAGTGTTGGGTTAAAAACAGAGCCGACTAAGGTACCAGGTGCAATTTTTTGGTACTGAATGGTTTGGTCAGTAATCTGGTTATTTTGAATTCGGGTAACAGCCATGCTCAGATCCTCAGTATTTGGGTAATATTGTTATTTATCGCTCTAGCAAATAATGTAAAGTGCGCTAAAATTATGATATTGAGCCCCAAACTGTACCTGTAGCTACCCAGATTATACTGTAGCCATTTGTTTTAATAGCTGGCCCGCCGGCGCCGCCATAGTAAATTGGATTACTAGTACCAGTGGTTGTAGAAACACCGGCACTATTTGCAGTACCGCCCGAGCCTGACTGTATTGACCCAACGTTTCCTATTATTGCGTCGTTTCCAGCATTTCCGCCCGGTTGACCCCATCCGCCACCACCAGCCCCAGCATAGTGCCAAACCTGTACTGTTCCACTAATATAATTTCTTGTAGCGGCTCCACCACTGCCACCTGAGCCTCCACCGTACCCCGGGAAATCGTAATCACCAGGAACACCGTTGGTACTTACATATCCGCCACCAGTACCGGGTATTACACACCCACCGCCGCCTCCGGCGGCGTAATTAGATAGACCATTAAATCCAAAGCCACCTATTAGGCCGCCCTGACCACCACCATTGGCACCGGATTCTATGGTATTACCACCGTATCCACCCCCGGCGCCACCACCACCTCCGGCAAAATTGTCAGAAGCTCCGCCACCGCCTCCACCAACAATATAACTGTTATTTCTAATAGCTATACCGTCAGTGAGATTAATAGCCGGGCCGCCATTGCCACCATTGGCGCTTCCGTATGTGCCACCTTGTCCGCCCATACCCATAATATAGCCATTATTAATTACTGTTACTCCCGATGGCCATTTGCCACCCATATCAAGTGCGGCGTTGGCAGTATTAGCACTCCAGATATAAACCCCAGAATTTATAGTAACAGTAACAGCACTATACCCGTCCCAGACATTAAGATTTGCTACAAAGGTAGATAAGTTTAATTCTTTTTGTGAACTACTAATTGTTACCGAAATTGGATTATTGGGCAAGCCGGTGAAACCAACTTTGATGTTGCCACCTAATGTAATTCCCGGTTCTATTACAATGCCCATATTTTATTGTCCTGCTGTTATGAATTCAGTCCAAATATAACCTGATTGGTATCGCCGCCACCTGCATATATCCACGGAGATCCGTAACTGGGCGCAGTAGTATTCTCTGCCCACTTTAATCCATTTGTGCTGGTATAAACAACTCCCACATAGCCTGAGTTATAAGCAGTAAAATAATAAACAAACATTCCGTTGGTGTATATCAAATTAAACATACTATATCCAAGGGGAACGTCCCATGTGGCATTATAATTAAATGCGTTTGGATTGGCTGTCCAAGTTGTTCCATTTGAGCTGGTCCAACAGGTACCTTTATGAATAGGATCCACAATAACGTAAGTGCTATTTCCGTAAGCAAGCGTCGGAGTTGACGAACTTGACATACCGGTTACTGTCATGGTACCACCAGTCCAGGTACCACCGTTTGAACTTGTAAGATATGACATCTGGTCGGTTGTTCCTTGACTCCATGCCATATACCATTGACTGCCAGTCCATACTGGAGTACTATAAGGACCTATGCCTGCTGGCCAACCACTAGAAGCCGGAGCAACGTTGGTCCAGCTAGAACCATTTGTACTATATGCTGTGTGCCCATCCTGGGAATACATTGTGAAATTATTACCGGCTCCGGTCAACCCATTCCAATTTGATGCTGTTACCGCACTGGTGCTACTGGTCCAAGACGAACCATTATTGGTCGAATAGGCAATTTGTCCCGAAGGAGTAAATGTACCAGTATTAGAGTATCCGGGCTGGGCTACCCAGGTGCCGTTGGCGTATGCTAAAAATCTCCATGCGTTGTTAGCTGAAGGATTAAGCGTCGGTAATGAAGTTGCGGTAGACCAGGTAACTGAGTCTGTAGTTGTTACCACTTGTCCAGTTGTAGAAATAGCCATTATAACCGACCCACTAGAAGCGACGGCAATAAACTGAGCAGATGTGGCTGGTGTTGTTGTATAAGATGTCCAAGTTGCCGTCGGGGTTATTTGTGTTCTAATATATGAACTTTGCATGGTAGTACTACCAGCATTGTAGATAGATTCAAGCGCATTAACTAATACTATTCGGCCAGTGAATGTCGGTGCAGTTGCGGAATATGCCTGCAACCAAGTTGGTGGCCATGGTGGAGATATAGATATCCCACCTCCCATACTAATACCGTTTTCAATTGTTATGGCCATTATGATACATTTCCGTATACAGCACCGGTGTTGCTACCTTGCCAGGTCACAGAAAAATTATTTAACTGTATAGCACTTCCTCCCGTACCACCACGATAAAAAGTACTTGTGCTGTATGTCCCAGTTACTGTAGTATTTCCGCCCTGACCTGACCCACTGCCTCCAGCGCCTGATATGTTTGCGTATGCCACAACAGAAATATTTCCGTTGCCATCTCTGTTGTCAGAATAATACACAGCATCTCCCCCTTTGGCTCCCCAACCGCCGCCACCTGCACCTGCATAGTGCTCGGCGCCAACAAAAAGAAAGGACCATGTGCCATAAGGACTATTTAAGTATGAGACGGATTGTGTGTAAGCGGATCCGCCACCGCCTGCACCACCACCATTTGCCCCAACACTTGTTGAAGATTGTATCCCGGTAGTATTTACACTAGCGCCGCCTGTGCCTGGTAGTATCCGTCCTCCTGCTCCGTATAATCCAGTCTGTCCTGGAGCACCACCTGCCACGTTGCCAAGCGCCGATAATCCGCCGCCTGCACCGCCTCCGCCCAAACCACCCCATCCGGCACCGCCGCCGCCTCCGCCGGCTATGTATCCAAGATTTATTATATTTGCATTGGTAACTAAATTGATAGCGGCTCCACCCGGAAATGCATTACCACCGCTAGTGCCGTTGCCTCCCATTCCCATGATGTACCCGTTGTTGACTAAGGTCAATCCGTACTGCCAAGAACCAGTGGTCAAAGCGGCATTGGCAGTATTGTTGCTCCAAATATACACCCCAGAGTTTACAGTGATATTACCAGGTTGGTTAGGTTTCCACCCTTGACTAGTAGCCCAAGTGGCTAAATTTAATTCTTGTTGATTGCTTGTTATAGTAGCGGTAAAAAGACTGCCAGCTACCGAAACAGCTCTTTTTACTTTTGCAGGTCCTACGCTAGAGGGGGATAAAATTCCAGTAGTTCTACCAAATTTCATAGAATTATCCGTAGTTACCGATTTGTCCCAATACTCTATAAATAGTACCGTTTAGATTAAACATACTAAAGCTGGCAATGTTAGTATTGCTTGCAGTGACATAAGGAGACAAGCCGCCAGCCCATCGCACAGTTTGATTAACTCCATTGATTTGTATGTTACTGATAGTGTAAGGGTTAACATCTAGATCAAAAATAATTGTAGCACTAACTGTGGTGCCTACTGCCGGAATTACGTTGGTAAAATTAGCTGTAACATTACCTGTTAAAGCGGCATAGAATATGTCGCCGGAGTTTAAGTTGCAGGTTAGGTTACCACCGGAGTTGGTTACGTTACTAAAGTTTTCATAGTAACCGCTCTGTTGGAAAGTATTACCTATCGTAATATTACCAGTAGTTAGGTAGCTGGCCACATTAGAATTTGAGTATAAACCATTTAGAATACTTACCCCGTTGGCATAAGCATACGTATTACCAAAATGCACGTTAGCAGATATATTTCCTGAGTAAGTTGGTAAGAAACTGGCCACCGTGACGTTACTGTATAAATTTACTCCGTTGTAGGGTTGATTATTTCCGGCCCAGAATACTCCACCGTATGTATAAAGTCCGTAAGGCCAATTCTGGAAGCCTACGTATACATTGCCATATGCAACTACGCTGTTGGCTGGGTTATAGCCAGCATATGGTGTACCAGCATATATTGTACCGCTAGTACTTATTCCCATAAAATTTGTATTATTTTGTCCAACATTAATATTACCATTGAGTACGTTTAATGCTGTTCCAGTTCCGCCCATAGTTACCGGTGAGGAAAATGATTGATTGTAAGCCCAAGTTAAAAATTGGCTAGTCATATAATTTGAAACACCATACATATAACTTGTACCGTTAGCAAAATATATGTTGCCAGTCAACAGGTTACCGCTTGTGATAGCATTAGCCGTAAGCCAATTTACACCACTGATATTAGATGATGTACTACCACTAGTAATAATAGTGTTAGCCACAAGATAATTGGCATTGATATTGCCTGAATAGCTGGACAGCGCACTGGTAATGTTGGCGTTACCTGAACCAATAGCAAATGTCAGGTTAGCATAGTTCTTGAATGCTGTTAAGCTAGAGTTGGTCGACGAATTGCCCAGGTACAAGGTGCCAACGTTGGCCTGTATAGTTGATATAGTAGAATCTGTACCACTAACCAAATAGCTGGCCACATTACTATTACTATAAGTTGAACCTTGCGGATTAGCTAGAAGATAAGCGGCAACCTGAGTGTTACCATACGATGAGGTTGTGGCCAATGCCGCACCCAAATAACGAATATCAATTACGTCAGTTGTCAATGGTATTTCAGAAAATGTAATTTGTGTTCCGGCACCATTGACTGTATATGTGTTTGGATTTTGTACAACACCGTTAACGCTGACTAATATACCACTTGCAGTAGTTGCGCTATTTAAACTGAATGATTGACTAACACCATCACCACTAAAGGTTTGATCTGAAATAGCACCAGTGACGCTAACCCATATTGTGCCATTGAAATATTCCAATGAATTTATATCGCTATTGTATCGAGTATAACCGGCTACGTTTGCCGGACGTTGTAGTGTAGTTCCTACTGGTAAACTTACTGCTGTATTGCCTATTAGGTTAGTAACACTTAATCCGCCAGGTTGAATATTTACATTACCGTTGCCACCTAACACCCAGGTAGTATTTACGTTGCCATAAAATGGGCCGACTAGAGCGCCGGCATATACATTACCAGACGCTATCAATGTAGATACGTTGGCCTGTGGAGTATATAAATTACCAGTTATGGTATTGGCTGTTACGGTTAAATTGGTAATTGTACTTACTGCGCTGTTTAAATAGGTAAATGTTGCGACATTACCTACTGCTGTTGTAATATTTGCAGTAACAATATTAGCGGTAGAAATATTTGCGACTGTAGAAATTAAATTTACAATATTGCCATTGGTAGCCAATAGGTTGGCTGTTGTTGTATTACCAGCCACTGTTAAATTGGTCAGTGTACCAACTGTGGTAATTAATGTTTGTGTTGGGGTCGATACTGGTCCAATTAAACTGCCGTTGAATTGAGTTGCTGTTACATTACTAACTGTTAAGTTACCAGTGCTGGCATTTAGTGTAATAGCAGAGCTGACAAAATGTTGCGTGTTACCACCAAATATATTACCTAAAATTGGATAGTAGTTAAAGTTAGTTGATGTTGTTAAAACGTTGGCATATAAGCCAACGTTGGCTGTAGCTAGTGTACCAACAATAGTATTAGCATTAATGTTACCAATACCAATAATACCATTGTAGACTGCTCCAACAATATAGATAGTTTTTGTTCCGCCGGCTGCGACTGTTGTGGGAATGTTATCTGGGAATGTTAGTACACCTGCGTCGTAGTCAAAGAACCACTCGTCGTCATTACCGGTACCATCTGGGAATAACTGTGTTCCAGATGTCTGTGGACTAATTGTGCTAGTACTATCCCAATAGACTTTAACAGAATAGGTTGCGCCAAAGCTAGGATTGATCCATCCGGTAATACCAGTTTTCCAGGTACGGTATGTTGTACTAGTTGAGTCTGCTGTAGTTTTAATAGTATTGCTATTAGCATCACTGTAGACTGTAACTACTCCAGTAGACGATGATGGCTGTGTGGCTGGTATCAGTCCAGACTGTTGCCAAATTACGTCGCCACGTAAGTTTAAAGGACTGGCAATAGTTTCGTTACTAGGACTCTTGGCCGTGGTAGTATCTGTCTTAGCTACGCTATAACCAATTTTCTTAAAGAGATAGTCTACCTGGTTGGTCTGATTAATTGGCATATTAGTTAGTTGCGGCCGCTATACTCAGCGCCGTCAATGATTGTCCTGATGTTAATTTAACTCTAACGTAGATATAGTTATTGGTACTACTTGTTGAACTTGCTGTTCCAAATGTACCAGTAATACTATATGTACCTGATGAATTTAATGTGGCATTACCGCCAACTGCGGCTCCTGTACTACCGTTACCGCCTGAACCTGTTCCTGGAACTCCTGATCCTAGGTAAGCACTGGCTAAACTAGTCCACCCTTTTGTTGGGCTAGCATAGCTAACGTCAGTTACTCCAGGTAGTGCGATCCATAGTCCGGCTAGTATACCAGTGTAGGAAACGTTAAACTTACTTAACGCACTACGCTGGAATCTGAATGTAAAATATTGTGCCGATCCCTGTGTTGACAGATTAGGACCAACTGGTAAGTAACCAGTAGAATAGTTTGTTTGATCAAATTGTATTTTATTTGCTACTGCTGTTGCATCAGTTGTATAAAACGCACCTGTTTGACTGTTGAATGCTGATTCACTACCAGTGTAGGTAGGATTATCTGCGGCTGTACCGGCGTCAGGATTAACAATACGATATCCGTTGCTACTGTATCCACTACCTAAACTACCCGGTACTGTAATAATAGTTTCTTCGATGGTATTACCTGTACCATTTTTATATAAAATAGTTACGCCCGGACTAAAAGTTTGGTTAGCAGTATTATAGCCATTGGTAACCTGTACCTGTGGCCCAGTTGCACTAGAACTAAAACCCGAAGCTACAATATTAGTAGTTGTTTGAAAATACGCACTACCAGAACTGACATAAAGATTTCTGGCTAGCGGGGAAGTAACTCCAAATCCAGCATAGTTTAAACTTACCGGCGCTTGGAATGCTCCGCCGGCTATACCAGCCAACGGAGTTGATGTGTTTGGGTATGTATCACCACTTAGGTTACTTACGTTGCCTTTTAAGGTAAATTGTGCTGAGCTAGTAAACATTGGTATTGTACTTGAATACGTTACCACGTTTGATGTCAATGAAATACTGGTATTGCTGTAAGTTGGGTTACCCGGTGTGCTTGAATCATAGTACCAGGTTGCGTCATTGGTCGCGGCGCCTGTACTTGAATCATAAAGACGTACACGATTCCACCCTGGCAACATACCACCGGTGGCTGTAGCATAAGCACTAAAGCTAGTCCAGAAGCCAGCTGTCACACTACTTACTACGTTGTGGTAATCTTGTACGTTATAGACATAAAGGTTACCATTGGTTGTATTTGAATTTGATCCTGTTAATGTTACGTTACCGTTTGGCACGTTATTAATATAGGCAGTAATAGTACCAGAGCTACCAGGACCAACGTTTAATATAGGAGTACCGCTGGTACTCATTGTTGCGGCACGTAAAGTACTAACGCCGGTGCCTGCGCTGACACTAAGATTGCCCCAACCTGAATTATCTGTTTGTGTAAAGTTACACATCAATCCAGTGTTAGTAGTTCCAACAGAAATTGTAGTACTATTAGGAAATGGTGGTGGGCTTGGAGGTACTAGTTTGCCTAGTACATAGTTTAATTGTGTAATAGCGTTTGTCACTGACGTAGAAGTTGTTAGTGATACTGCGTTACTAACCAAGTAACCTGCTGTGTTGGCACCAAGGTTAATGGTATTACCAAACGCACCACTGTTAGTAATGATGCTGGTAACGCTGTTCCAAGACATATTACCATTACCGTCTGTTGTTAACAGATTATAAGGAGCGCCACCAGTGATAGAAATATTACTAGTAGAACCAAGACTAATAACGCCTGTGTTACTACTGATTGTGTTGCCTAATATGTATAGATTGGCAATACGAGCATTACCAGTTGAATCTAACGCATAGGCCGGACTGGCTGTGTTAATACCAACGAAACGATTAGCTACATCAAAGTAAACTAAGTTTGCGTCAATGGATAAGGGTACACCCTGGCGTTCCAGGTTGTTGTATAACATTGTCCCCGTTATTTTACCAATTGCCACTGATTAGTCTCCGATTGTTTTGGTACTAGTGATATTGTGAATAACTATGATTTGGTTAGGATTCACACCAGGAGCTGGTGGAGCACTTGTAAAATGAATAGTAGTTCCGCTGACTGTATAATGTGTTGTAGGGATTTGATAAACACCACCAATGGTTACTAATATAGCAGTTGGATCTGTTTCGGCCTGTGACATTGTAAAATCTGTCTGTGAGCCAGTGCCGTTAAACGAGTCTGCTACTAGTTGTGTAGATCCAATCTTAGCTACCTGATTCCAGGTGCTGTTATAATAGAATTCAATTTTACTGTTGTCTTGGTTAAATCGCATCTGACCATTAACAGCCTGATCAGGACCAATGGCACTAGATCCTAGAGGGATCTGAATTGCTTTACTCCGACTATTCAGTTGGGCGTTTTTAAGAAAGCGTCCCATGATTAGATACCTATACTGCTTACTGTTGCTACAACGGCATTGTTTGTTCCAGCATTAGCCTGTAACATATCACCGGTGCCTAAGAAGATTTTCTCCACGTCCATAATATAAGTTTCATTTGTAGTTAATATAACGTTGCTATAAATGATGTTGTTGCTACTGGCAATAGATCCGGAACTTACAGCATACAGATTAACAAGAACGTTTGATGCGCTACGATTGCACAAGTAAACGGTAGTAGTTGCTGTTCCAAGAGAACCGCTGCCAACTAAAATGTTAGCCACTGTGGTTGATAAAACTGTGTTCTGTATACTCATTTTTTATTCCTAAAGAAGATTATTATAAATCAAAGCCATACGCTTTGATATCAATTCGTGATTGCCAAGATATGTATTGCTGTATACACCAGTACCGCCTGCGCCAACGTTGCTGATGTTTGCTGAAACATTACCTGTTGTGCTGTCGTATATTGTGTGGCTGTTTAAATTTATGTTAGCACTTAGTTTAGGTGCTGAGTCCTGAAACAAAGCTGTAATTGCTGTCCCGCCACCAACACTGGTAGCTACGTTAGAAAAATTACCACCAGTTTGATCACTGACTTGCCAGGCCTTAACTGATTCATTCCAAAGTAAGCCAACGTTTGCTAGACTACCTCGGTTAATTTCAAGACCAGCTGTGTTTAAAGTTACACCCGGGCCGGCATCACCTGAATTTAAATAAATGATATTGTCTGTGATTGCTGTATCGGTACGTGTAACCTGTTGGGCATTTCCGCCAACAATTAAATTACCATCGATATACAATGTGTTAGTGGATATTGTTACGTTAGACGAGGTCCCTAGAGTAGGATCTCTGTTAATTATGGTATAATTACCTTTGATTCTTTTGGTGACGCTCATTTAAGTATCCTGTTTATACTATATTTATGCTCTATAGATCTTATGCTTAAATCAAACAAAAACCCGCCGGAGCGGGTTTTATTATCTAAATTAATTTAGATTAGTACGAAGCCACGTTAGCAAAACCGTTGCCGGCTACTGTTGGGCTTAATACATAACGCATTTTGTTACCAGCAAAATCGTAAACAAATTTGTTAGTAATACGGCTTGCGTTAAATGCTACGTTACTAGTGTTGTAACCAGTAATAGTACCTTGGCTAGCTGTTCTTAAATTACCTGTAGCATTAACCAATGTAACTGTAGTAGCGTTGGCTACAGATTGATCAACTACACGGAACTTATGAGCACCTTTTTGTGCTACAATGTAACCGTTAGCAATTTGAGCATTTGCTGTAGTATTGTAAGCGATAGCGATAGTTTTTACGCCAGTTGATGTGATAGCCTGGCTAGCACCACCTGTACCACCTAATTTAGATGGACCAGTATATTGATCGTGTAGTGTACCGTTTGATTCTTTTGCCGCGATTTTTAATTTTGCCATTTTATTTTCTCCTTTAAATAGCGTTCTAGGCTACCCGAAGTGGCTACTCCGAGAGTTCTAATGAACATAACTATTTATGCTATTTGACTATAAAGATAGTCAGACCATAGTCTATGACCCTCAGGATTAGGATGACAAGTACTGCCTTTTAAATTGTAAGGACTTGATCCAAGAAACTTCCAACGTGTTCCTACACGTTCCATTATGTCTAGGAACTCTATTTTTTGTTGATCTGTTGTAATGTATTTTTCGTTTAATGGATCAATTGACATCTGTCCTATAAAAGGAACTGGACGTTGATAGTCTGAGTATTGGTACTGTTCCTGTATTATATCGCACCAGGTTTTATCTAGCAGTAGCGGCCTAGTTGTCCAGCTGTCAGTAAACGCTCTTGATACATAGGCCTCTACCTGGGGCAACTGTTTAAAATAATGCTCTAGGTTATTGAATAAAAATTGTTCTACTTTAATTAAAAAATCTTTGATAGTTTCACTAGTGTCCCAAAATTCTCTGTAGGGACGGTCAACATTTAATCGGCGTGTGTATGTTGCTTCACGTAGATCTTCTGTAAGTGTAACTACTACAACAACTCGTTGATAGTTGTTGTTGGCCAAATGCTTTTGTATGTCTAATAATTGTTCCAGCATCCAATAGTTGCTACATCCAGGACGAGCTAGATTAACCCAATCAGCATCTAACCGGTCAGCTAATAGTCTACCAAATATTTGTTTCAGCCGAACAGGATCATCGCTGGCCTTGTCCCAGTCTATGTTGCCTAAGTGGTCTCCCCAGGTCCAGCTATCACCTACGGTCATTAGTAGTGTGCTTTTTCCTTTGATATCTTCTGAGTACCATTGACGATATGTTTCCATACGGTCAGGTGACCAATCTGTGTGTTTGTGATCTAGGCTAGCTTCAAAAGTAAGTTCCGGGTAAAATTTAAACATTGAGAATTTTTAACAATCTATTATCGTATGGTATAGTTTTTAGACATTGTTGGTTATGTAAAAACATTGTGTGGTGTTTGCTGTGTAATTGGTATAAATCTAAATCTAATAATCTGAATAATTCAGTTTTAAATTTTTCAAATCTTAATGCCACATCTGGTTCTTGATCGTAGCTATAGTCTATAAAGTCCGGCAGCTCAAACCCTAGTGTTTGTATACGTGATATAGTTCCAGGATTACTAAACGGCAATATAAAATGTCCTTTAACCAATGGTTCATAGGTTTTTTCAGTGATGTGTATTAATTCTGGTCGAACACAATTACTTTCAACGTATACACTTAAACAACTATTTAAGTAAAACTTGTTAGGCGCAGGAACAAAAGCACCAACTATATCTTGTTGTTCTAAAAATATTCCTTTGGTACGGTTACTGATGTATCCATCTAAGTCTTTAACTAAGTCAAATAAATGTGTACGATATCCATATTCTCTACCACACAAACTCATAAACTTTTTCTTTTTATCTGCTGTTGTTAGATCTGGTAATTGATATGCTGTAGAGCCGGCATAGTGATGTATGTTACCCGGAGGCGGCGTGTCTGTATAGTAGGCACGATATCTGTTCCACATAAAGTCCCAAGGTATGATGTTTATATTTTGTACCTGGAATTGTTGTTGATTAACTGTTAGCCAATGTTTATTGGGGTGCGGAAAGTTTTTAGTAAATGCACAAAATCTTGGATGTTCCCAATCTCCTGAATTGACTATATCATAAAATATCACAGCGCGATAATTTTTTGATTGTTCTATAGTATCTTCAACAAATGATTCTGTGTGTAATCCATAATGATTGTTTAATGGGATAAACAATATGTCTTTGGGTAATTGAGTAATATCCGCACCTAGTAATTTTAGGTGCCAGGCTATATCATCACCTTCTATTCCTTGATAAACTGTAATCATATTTTTGTATATAATAATTTTGCTATTTGTTCGTGGCCGTATATATTAGGATGTGATATCTTTCCTTCAAAACAAGGATGCTTCATTACGTCCTTGTTGGTATAGTCCATTCCTGTTATCGACCGTGTGATTGTTGTTGGATGTATGACTGTAGTATCAATAACATCAGTATAACTAGAAAAATCAAATTGATCAAAATAGCTAAAAAAATAGCAAGTAATATTTTGATTCGTACAATATTGTTGAAATTGAAAAATAGTCTGTGCCGCTAAGAATGTGTCCCATTGTGTGTGCTGTACACGTCGATATGTTTCACTGCTAATAATATTAAAATCTTGTACTGTGTCTGGTGGCTTACCACTGTGGTGTAGGTCACCTGTGCGGTAGTTTGCTTCTGGTGTGATGTTTACAAATTCTTCAAGTTGATTACTATAACTAAGGTAACGTGTAGATCCGGTTAACCCCACCATAAAAATTTTATGGTAATCATTGTAGGTATTATTCTTAATAAAATCAAAGAGTTGTATACTTAAATGACCAATACTGCTTGCCGGTGTTCCTTTATTGATACTAGGACACCCTACTAAATTTGAAAGTTGGTATAGCCAGCATTGACTGGCTGGGCGATCGAGTTCTGATCCAAAGGTCCAGCTATCGCCAAACCCCACTAACATTTTATTCATCTAGTATTTACTGTACAAAACATACGGTCAACAAAAAAGCCCCTTGCGGGGCTTTAGTTTTACGCTTGATCTACAAACTTCTTGAGTTCTTCGGCCTTGCTCACAATGTCTGTGCTAGACGGAAAATCTGGTAAGGTTGGAAACGGATGCGTTCCTCGATTAGCGTCAGTTAACTTAGAGTGATACTCATCAGTCAATGCTTGACGTTGTTGGAAGACTGGCGTCACAAGGATTTCGTTAGCCATTTTGAGTAGTTCGAGACGAATCTCGTAAGGTGTTTTGCTCATATTTTTCTCCTTTAATGTGTGTATGTGTGTTAAACACGAGCTGTAGCTGTTGCTACAAAAATATTTATCTTATGTATCTCACCGCCAACAAAAAAGGCTCCGAAGAGCCTTTTTTATTCCTTCCCATCCCTGGGTTAGACAATCCAATATTATTGGAATGATAAGTTTGCTACAGCAATCTCACCAACGTAGTCGCCAGCGTTACCTAGAGATGATGCTGTGTTTGTTAACTCAACATATCCATAACGTGTCATAAACGAAACTACTGGTTCGAATGTGCTTGGGTCTAGAACAACACCAGAGCTCATCAATGGGATATAAGGGCAATAGAACGCGGCAGCATCTGCCTCGCTAGAACCTTTGTAACCAACTAGAACTGCTTGGCTGTCGTTAGCATAACCGTCAACATAAATCTTCATTGCGCCATTCAATGTACCAACAAACTTAGTGTTTGTAGGAGCTTCGAATGTACCTTCTGTTGTACGAGCAAATGCGCTAGTAGTAGCAGATTGTAGAACTGTCAATGAAGCTGGAGAAACAACTGCCCAGTTACCTGCGCCACGACGTGTACGTTGTGCGATCAAGTTAGCTGTACGGTTGATTAGAACTGCCAATGCGGCGTGTTCGTCACCAACGAAAGTTGCTGTACCAGAAACGGCAGATTGGTCAAATGTGTAATCAGTTGCGGCAAGAGCACGTAGAGAACCTAGAATTTCTTGGTCGATCTCAACTGTGATTTCTTGTGCTAAAGCAGCCATAATTTCTGCTTCAACATCCAAACCGTGCATAGATTGTGCATCTTGCGCGGCTTCAAATGTCCAACGAGCAGCCAATTTACGTGTCTTAGCTTCAACAACTTGTTTCAAGATTTGAACGTTGATACGGTTACCAGCTACGCCTTCAAGTGCCGCTGTTGAAGTAGCTTGACCAGTAGCGTTGCTACCAGAATATGCTACAGCGATCTTGAATGGTGATAAAGCTTCATCACCAGCTGTAACGCTAGTTGCATAACCAGAACTATCAGTTACTGGATCAGCGTAACGTACACGTAGTGTATGAATTTGTGCTACTGGACCTGTCATTGGTTGTACACCAACGATTTCGTTAGCGATAACTGTTGGCATTACACGACGGATAACTGGTAGAATAACACGGTTAAGTGTTGCTACGTTACCTGCTTGTGTAGAGCCAGCTGTTGCGTTCTCAGCTAACATTTTACGAGTGTTTTCTAAAATCACACCCATTGTGGTGCGCTTAGAACCTTGTAGGCCTTCTAACAGGGCTTCTTTGGTCTCGCCCCAACGGCTTTCTAATAATGCTTGTGTCATGATATTTCCTCTTTCCTTTTAGGGTTTAATTAAGCCCTGCTAAACGTTTCATTTCATAAACATTTGACATTACGTCGGATGCTTGTGAATTGTCAACGGCAGTTTTAGCAGTTTTATCACCAGTAACTTCTACACGGCTCTCTGTTAAAGCAACCTTAACGGCTGGCTTAGCAACAGGGGAGTTGTTTAGAACTGCTGGTAGATACTTTTCGTATGCAGTCTGAAGACGATCAGTCTGTACACTTTCAAGAAGGTCACGCATAATTGCTGACTTTTCTTTGTTCAAAGGCTTCAACATTTCAGCAAGTTTTTCCTTGCGTTCTGCCGATTCCTTAATAATTTTGATTTCTGTTTCTTTTGATTCAACTATTGCTTTTTTCTCTTCAATTGCTGATACTGCTTCAGACAATTTAGTAGACAAGATACCAACAGTATCTTGTAGCTTGCGAATTTCTTTGTTCTCATTTAAGTGAGTACCAGCAAATTCACTAGCAAAAGCTTCGAATAGACGACGTCCAAACATATTCTCGCGAGCGAGTTGGATGTCTTCTTTCAGTTGAGTCAATTCTGACTCTAACGAACTGGTTACAGCCTCTTTAACAGCGGCAGCAGATTGAGCAACAAATTTTTGTTGTAGTTCAGCTAATTTAGCTTTACCTTCGGCAACCAAACGAACCTTAGTTTCCACTACGGCCTGTTTATCTGCTTCAAACTCTTTGATTTCTTCTGCCAGCGCACGGATTACAAAGTTTTCTAGTTTGCTTACAGCACCTTCGTATACTTTGCGATCGCTACGTAGTTCACGGATTTCTTCAGATAATTTTGATACCATAAAGTTGTTGAACTTTTCTGCGCTTTCGACCATATGTGTTTTAAATTTAACACGGTCTTCTGCTAATTGTTGTTTTTCGTCTGCAAACTCTTTGAGTTCAGCAGTGAGAGACTCTGTTACCATTTTGTCTAGAGCTTCAACCATAACTTGCTTGTCATGTGAATAACGTTGTGCGAATTCTTCACGTAGTTCAGCACGAACTTGTTCTTTGGCTTCAGTAATACGAGCTTCCCAAGCCTCAGAAATCGCTGTGCGAGTTTCTTCGTTAATAATTCCGTTATCCAACAATGGTTTGATAGCATCTAACATTGGATATTTCTCCTATAGTTTTAAATCTTTGATTAGGCGTGTAATGCCTTCTTGTACATACTTCTGTACTCTTTGATTACTTCCGGCTTCACGTGCCATTTCAAATACCTGCATCCCTCCACGCATATTCATCAGACCTTCATAAATGGCCTTAGGATAAGCATGAGGAGCACTAGGTTGCGCTACAATGTCCACGGTAATGATTTCAAAATCACTAACGTGTCCAGAACCTTCGTTAACGTTACCGGATCCACGTGAGCTAACACCTAGTTTTACGCCTGATGTAATCATAGCTTCAACTAGCTTGCCCATTGGTGTTGGTAATATTTTTAACTTACCATGACCGCAAGGACCATCCATCCACATTTCGCAGATCATATGGCTTACGCGATCAAGATTAATTTTTAGGTCATCTGGGTGGTCAACTTCACCTAATACAGAATAACCTTCTTTGACCTGATTATTAATAGTAGAGACAGCTTTTTCAATTTCGTGAACGGGATATACACGTTCGTTAGCGTTTCTCACGCCTCCTTCGATGAATATCCCTTTCATATAGAGATCTTTTCCCTTCCCGTCGGCAGATTCAGTAGATTCAACTACTATATTTGCCCGGTCGAACGTCAAGTTCTCTTTTAGGTACAAAGCCATTTTATGTTCCCTAATCTATTAATTACTTCTTACCAGCATTTTGTTTCTGTACAGACTTGCTGTTTACAGGAACGCTACCGTCATTACCAACTGTTTTACCTTCTGGCTTGTGTTCTGTTTCATACTTTGTGCCAGTTGTTTCTAACTTGTCAGCCTTGCCACCTGGAACATTACGGTTACCAGATTTGATTTCGCCTTGGCCTTTGTTATATTCGTTGCTTGCTTTAGTTGGGCTTGTGCCGTCTTGGTTTTGCTCGCCACCTTTAGGGGTAGCTGTGTGTCCACCAAAGTCTGCGCCTGGGCCTACTGAACCTGGCTTAGTGTTAACTGCAACTTTTTTACCGGCTGCACCAACAGCATCACCTTCGCTAGCACCTGTTAGATTCATATCTTGAATCTTGTCAACGTATTCGCGCATTAGTTCGCTTGTAGATTTTTTGCCTTCTGTTTTACCAGAACCGCTCTTACCAGACTTGCCAGATGCGGCAGAACCAGATTTACCTGATTGTGCTGAACCTGATTTACCAGAACCTTTTTTCAACCACTCTGGTTGCTCGCCTTCCATCATGCCTTGTTCAGCAAAAGCTTCTTCGCCGTGCTCGTCGCCCATTGCTGGCTCTTCGCCACCAAATTCGTCGTCCATAGCTGGCTCTTCGCTGTGCTCTTCACCGCCCATGATTTCGTCAAACTTAGCTAATAGCTCGTCCAACTTAGCGTCGATGTTCATTACAACTTCATCGTGACCTTCTTCACCGGCTGGCTCTTCTTCACCGCCGAAAGCTGGCTCTTCGCCGCCTTCTTCGCTGTCGTGATCACCGCCGAGTTCAAATTCTTCACCCTCTTCATCATCTTCGCCCATGGCTTCTTCGTGGCCTACTTCGTCAACCATATCTTCAACCTGGTTTCCGGCTACGTTTTCTTCCATTTGCTCTTCGTCCATAATGGACTCATAGATGTCGCGGGATTTTTCTACTACGATATCGTGAAACAACTCACGTGCTTTTTGATCTTCATCATTAATGATGTATTCAATTAATTTTTCAAACTTGTTCATGAGAACTCCTTATATAAGTGGCTTTGTAGTATTATTTACAAAACTACGTATATTTTGGGGTTAAATGGGTGTTTTTTGAAGGATTTTGACGGAATAATTACAGACCCATCGGGCCTGCGCCTGCTTCCGGTGCTGGTGCGTACTGTTTAGCTACTGCTTCTAGCTTCTTTTCGTGTTCCAGTTTACGCACATCGTGACTCTGACGTAGCTGGTTTAGGTGTGCTAGTGTAAGGCGAGTTTTGCGACTATCAGACATTTTAGCCACGCTTTGATCGGCTTTTTCGTCGTGATAGCCGTCGGGTGATTGGTCAAATAGTTCCATTATATTCATGTTAGTATTTAACCTTTTTTCAATTTAAAGTGGACCGCCACCTGCGGCTGCACCGGGGCCAGCTGGGCTTCCGGCCATTTCTTGTCCGGCAGGAGCGCCTACTCCTGTGTCTTGTCCTAGTCCATCTAGTTCAGCATCAACACGACCTGGGGTAATGTTTACACCACCTAAGCTAGGAGCATCAGGTTTAGCTAGTTCAGTATCGCCACGTTCTTCGGCCCAGGCTGTTTCGTTTTCACTTAGCTCTTGTTCACTCATACCTAAGTAACGTTTCATTAAGAAACGTTTGCTCAAATAAGGAACCTGTTCTAACTGTGCGAAGTTAGTAATACGTGCGGCATCAATATCAGCCTGGCGATATTGAGCAAAGTTTTGCGGTTCATTGAATGTTAAATCAAATAATGATCCATCAATATTAAAGCCTCTCCAACGCATAAACAGCTTAAACTCACTGTCTAACTTGTCGGCAATCATTGCCTGTAAACGCTGGCAATATTGGTTAAAGCGCCATTCTTGTATAAGTGCTGTACCAACACGACCGTCTGTGTAGGCCTGGCTACCGTCTTCGGCTGTAGTAGGCAAGTAGCTACTAGGAATACGCAAACCACGGAATAACTTGTTGGTAAAGAAGCGTAAGTCTGTAATTTCGCCTAGGTTTTGTCCACCCTGTAGTACGTCCACTTTACTGCCACGGCCTTCGGCTGTTACCGGAAAGAAGTAGTCTTCGTTTTGGCTCAAAGGATTATATGTAGAATCCATCATACTTTGTCCGCCGGTGTTATTAGCACTAGGCATACGACGCTGATGAATTTCATTTTTAATACGTTCAACAAATGCCATGGCCATATGACTTGGCATATTACCTACGTCAATTGTAAACACACGACGCTCTGGAGCACGTTGTACACGATAGATAATAATACTATCTTCTAACAGTTCTTTTTGTTTAAACACCTTAAAGATGTTTTCTAATACAGAGTTACCAAATGGCCAATATACGTCTAAGCCTTCAGTTAGGCTAATATGAACCACGTGTTCGGCATTAATAACTGCTTCATTTTTACTGTGACTAAAACGTGAACCACCGCCAAATGGGCTTTGTGGTTGTGTATAGCTACCGCTTGGGCCACCAACCTGTGGGTGATTCATATATGTGTCTGTTGTAGCTACTGCTGTTACTGTTAAGTTTTGAAAGTTAGGATTTAGGTCTTTAACTAGGTACTGCTCGGGCTTTTTGCCTTCGCCTTCATTGACAATAACTTTAGTAACCTTAGACATTTCTGTCCAATATAATTTAAAGTTTTCTGGATCACGTAGGAACACTTGGTCTCCGTATTTGAATACGTTGCGTACCATTTTAAAGATACGCTTGTTAAATTCATTAAGTGCTACCCATTGTTGTAGCTGTTCTTTAATGATTTTAACTTCGTTATCACTAGGTTGTTCTTTGAACTTGACAGTAAACGCTGTGTGGTTTTCTAAGTTCTTTTGTGTACAGAATTCAGCAAGAATGTCTAGTGCGGCATTAACTTCTGAATCCATATCCATTTGTTCGTACTGATTGTAACGTTCAACACGATTTGGTTGACCAGTATACACTTCAGGTAACTGACTTTGATAGTTGCGATAACCAGGATCCGCTAATCGTCCGCCACCTAAGGGGCTGATGTTGCTAGGTAAGTTACTGGTTTTAAAGTATTTTTTCCAACCGGCCATATATGTTCTCTCTTATACAGTATTTATCGCTAGTTAGATGAGAGACATACTAATATTTTCCGAAACATCCTTGTGCGCTTTAGTAACTCGTACTAATTCTTTAACTTCATTGATTAATTCAGCCATTCCGGGCAACATACCATTTTTTAAAGGTGTAATTAATTCGTCGCGTCCGCCTTCGCCGACGTTAACGCCCACTCCGCCAGTTTTGGAACTAACAATAGCGCCATCTTTAAGTTCTGCGTGGAAATGGCCGCCAATGGCAGCATCACTCGGTTTAATATATTCATCGTCAACTGTTTTAAATCCAAGTGCTATAATAGCGGCTTTAATTGCTTCGGATCTTTTTAATATTGTTGGATCTGTGTCGTTTACCTTGGCGTTATAGCCAGGTATAGTGATATCCATTGCACGACCAATGCCGTGCTTTGAATTGCGATGTGGGGCAAATGTTGTAGCATCGTTAGCTGATGATATCGTTGCGCCTTTTAAAGGATTGTTGGCATCAGTTTGTGCTTTTGCTAAGTTAGTGATTGCGGCCTGTAGATCTGGAGTGATTTGTCCGTATCCTTGTGCACCGTTAGTGTTTACTCCAGAGAAATCTGGAGTTTTTCCATCCTTAACACTAGGGATTCTACTAGATCCCCCATCTTTTCTTTTTTGATATTTTTCGTAGGCATCATAACTAGCAGTTCCAAGACCTAAGGCACCAGTGCCAATTATTGCTGTACTACCACCTAAGGTAAATGGTTCGGCGATTGCACCAACACCTATCATAACAGCACCAAGCAAACCTTGGGCAATATCTAATCCGTAGGCTTCCCAGAATCCCTCATCTTCACCTTTGTATTTGCCAATTTCTATATAAAAGTCTCTGAGAGCTTTATCTAATGCTCCTAGGATTGCTGTAGTATAAAGAGCAAACTGTCCTAGTTCGTTTTTAGCCAGGTTTTGTAAAGTTATAGCAAAGTTCTGTGCAGTATGAGCGGCTTCAACCATTTGTGTTGTTAGGCCGTCATTGGCTGTTTTAAGACTCTCAGCATTTTGTTGTGCTTTTCTAACACCTTCTTCAGAAATTAAATCAGACTTTCTAATTTGGTCGCTAAGTGCTTTGTTTAGTTCTGACATTCCGCCTGCAAGACCAGCAATACCAATTTGTGTAAATGTATCGATTTGTTTCATAAACATATCGTTAGTTTTACCTTGTAGTTGCTGATTTTCTTCTAATTGTTTTTGTGTGCTTAGGTTACCAGATTTTATAGCTTCAACTGTTCCGTATATTTGCTCTGATATTGCCGCACTTTGACTTGACATTATCGCACCTTCAGTATTGATTACCTGACCAAGCAATAATCCTTCCATAACGCTTTTTTGCATTACCGGAGTCATAGTAGCCATTGCAGCCAATGTCTTTTGATATGTGCCAGGAAACTGGTTTTCTAATTCCAATAACTTAGCCCGGAATGCCGCTTGTGTAGCTAACCCTCTAACTTCTTCCATTTTCTTACGTGCGTCTTCGCCTGTGATAGATGATATCACACGTAGATTTTTAGCGTATTCTTCGGTAGCTCTTGCTATGCCAGCCGGATCTTTTATCATATCCGATCTAGATGCTCGCATATCTGCGATAGTCTCAGCTACTAGTTGAACCTGCTCTTCAAATCCGTAGCCAAGTCTTAATAAATTGTCAGTCATGTTAGTTGCCTTCATAACCTGACCAACTCTGCCAACCATCTTAACAGTCTCTGTAATACTCATACCAGAGGCAGCAAAAGTTTCTGTGTTCTTGGCTACAACATTTGATAACTGTGTAATTGTTAATCCAGCTTTATCAGCGGCATCATACATACCAGTCATGCCATTGGCAAATGTAGCACCTGCGGCTGTTAATTTATTAAACGATTCCATGGTCATTTCTAACTGCTTGACCATAAAGTTAACAATGAACTTACCAGTAGCCGTTGCCGCATCTGCTAGTCCGCCAAATGCCATTGCTAAACCAGTTGTGGCTACTCCAAGAATTTTCCAATACCCTGGTAATACCTGGGTCATTCCCATACCAACGGCGCTCATACCAGCCGCCAGGGCCTGTGTACCAGCATTGGCTACATCCATAGCACCATTCATAACACCACCGGCTAGACTAAAAGCACTTGCTCCGCTTTGTAATCCGTTGGCTAAATTGCCCATCGACCTTGCGGCAATACCAACGGCCGACACACCAAATCCTGCTAGTGCTTTTGTGCTAGTTAATACTGTGTCTATAAAGGCTTTTTTTGCTATATTAGACTTTTGAGTAATTTCTAACTCTTTTTTCATTCCCTGCAACTGTTCACGTTGCTCGGCAGCCACTTCACCTGTTTTATCAGCTAATTCTTCAAGTTTATCTTCAACGTCACTTATTTGATATGTTAGATCTTTAAACGCCGCTTTACCAGCTAGCATTCCTTTAGTGATATCTCCAAAGCTGGCTTTGTTACGTTTTAATGCGGCTTCAAACTTAGCCATTTCTTCAATAGGGTCACCCTTGAAGGTTGGTCCGCCAAACGAACCACGCGATTCCCGCATAGCATCCATAAATGCTTGTTTTAGATCATCTTTACTAAAGTCCATGTTTTTGCGCCTATAAATATACTCGAGTATATCAACTATTTATAGGAATCAAAATATGGATACAAAACCAATTAATCCTTTGGTCAAGCATTTTAGACGCCCAACAATTTATTTCAAATTACCAAGCAACGGACGTTTTTGGCCAGACGACGCACTAGATTTACCAGTAACTGGAGAAATCCCGGTTTATCCAATGACAGCCGGAGACGAAGTAACACTAAAAACTCCCGACGCACTAATGAACGGCAACGGTATAGTAGATGTTATTAAAAGCTGTTGTCCAAATATCAAAGACCCCTGGCAAACACCTAGCGTTGATGTTGACTCTATTTTGATTGCTATACGTGTTGCTAGTTATGGACAACTTATGCCTATCAATGCCAAGTGCCCATATTGCGACCACGAGCACGATTATGATGCCGATTTATCAGTAGCCAGTAGCGGAATTAAATGCCCGGACTACGATACTACAATTGAATTTAACGATTTAAAAATTAAACTACGTCCGCAAAAATATTTTAACGTAACTAAATCAAATATTATTAATTTTGAAGAACAACGTATAATCCAATCTTTACAAGATACTAGCATCACAGAAGAAGTTAGAAATGCTAAACTTAAAGAAAGTATGAGGAAAATAGTTGATTTAAACAATCAACTAATTGTTTCTGCTACAGAATACATTGAAACAGATGATGGCTCTAGAGTAACCGACGAAGAGTTTATTAAAGAATTTTATCAAAACGCCGAAGCCCAGATTACTAGATTAATTGAAGCAAGATTAACCGCTATTGCTAATGAAGCCGCTATCCCACCATTTAAACTTAAATGCACAGAAACAGACTGTGGCAAAACATTTGAAGTACCAATGGAGTTTGACTACTCACGTTTTTTCGCGATCGGCTCTTAACACTCTCTAACGAGGAGACTATAGATCTCCTTAATCGTTACGAAAGAGATGCAAGGGCCGTTAAAGAAGAAGCACTTAAAATGAGTTGGTTTATGCGTGGTGGAATAAGCTACGACGAAGCTATGATGTTAAGTAATCAAGAGCGCGAGATTATTGCTAGTATTATTAAGAAAAACATGGAAACCACTAAAGAATCGGGTTTACCATTCTTTTAGAGTTTTATACTTTCGAGACTTACTACGTAAGTCTATTTCTTTCACTGCGTTCAGAAATTATTTTTTTTATTAGTGTTGTTCTAAGTATCATCCAGATTAATCAGTCACACTTTGCCCGCTAAAGGGGCAAAATGAAATTGTAGCATCATCCGAGTAGCACAATCACTTAGCGTTACAACATTACAGAGGCGGTCGTCCGGTACCTCGAGTTGCGTCTTTATACGACGGCGGCACATATTCATACGCTAACACAAATATGTACGTAGGGTTTTTCTCCCTTCTTTTAGCCTTTTCCTAAAATCTTTTCAAATAGCAAAACCGGTTCCGTAGGCATATCCGATCTTCGTCCTGTTAAGGATAGTTGCTAAGTGCTCATTACAGCGATGAGTCTTCCGTCCCTGCGATCCTAGATCCAGTTGTCTTAGGCACACGAGTTTGACCTGTGCTAGTCGTAACTGTGGACTTGGTGTCTAGTGAACTTATCTTGTTGATAATATGTGAGCCATGTACACGGACCTGTATGTGTCCGTTATAATAATCTTCTGTTTCTAATACTCTGCGAGCAAATTGTTCTCTCGCTTCAATGTAACTGCATTCTGCTTTGCTTGAGCAATAGTATAAGATTTCTCTACTAAAATTGTCAACGCCTAATGCTACTACATCTTTTGTTAATTCGGGACTTGAGCCATAATATGTTTGCCAATCACTGTCGATACTTCCACGTATCTTTTTTCTTTTCTTCTTACCGTTTTTAAGTTTTACCATACGATAAGTTGTTTTTTTAAAACGTGCTAATTTTTTTCCAATATATTTCCTGCCAGTTAGTTTATTTGTAATCAAATAAACAAAACCAACACACGTTTCAGGTAAAGTTTCTACTACGGAATTTTCGAATAACCATGTCATATAGCATACTTAATTATGCCTCTTTCGCTATATTCATAATTTTTCTCCGTAAATCCACCCTAATTGCTGTGTTCGATGTATCCAAGTAAAAATAGGAGTGGTAAACGACAGCTGCCATTCGCCATTCCAACCTAAATAATTGCTTTTTAAACTATCCCTACCGGTTGGGTAGTATGTAGCTTGGTACATAAAATCATCTAACTTGTAGCCCTCTATTTCTATAGGATGTATGTAAATTGCTTTGTCTGATACAATTTTGCCGTCATTAACAACAGTATCAGCATCAGTTTTATTAGTTAATCCAACACTGAGCACGTGTTTGCCGTCCTCTAGTGTAACATCAAAATTGTAAGTGAGCTGTTCTTTTAGTATGCCCTGATCCTGCAGGTTATCGTCGATCTTAATAAAAAACTCTGGCCAGCAATCGTCGTAGCCCTTAGGCTCTATAGTTAATCGAAACTGTAAATTAGTAGCCATTTGATTCAAACCATTCTTGTAATACAGGAAACGCCGCCACAACACTATTCTTACGCATAGTATCTAACTGCTTGAACTTTAACACACTAGCTCTAGCAAGGTCTACATCAACGTTGCCCGGCTCTAAACTACAAATTGCCGCTTCAATTTCTTTTATTAGATTTTCTAAAACATATTCTTTGTTTCTAAAGTTAGTTAGACCTTTAATACGATGATCGGTTAAAGCACGATAACGTTCTAATTGAGCCTGAAATTGTTTTTGTAAAGGTATTTTTATTGAATCGGGCAACAATTGAATCTGTTGCCACGGTGGATCAACAGCAAAATAACTGTTTAGTAAAAAGTCATTGTCATAGCACCAATCAATTAATTGACTGTATTCTGTAATGGTCAACAGCGTTGGAACTGTGCGAACAACAAAATCTACATTGTCTGGAGCAGACATTTGAAACTCAGCTATGTTTAATAGTATAGCATCTATGCTACTACCATAGCGTACATAGTTGTTGGATTCGCTGACTGTTTCTACACTCATACCAATCTCAACACGCTTAAACTTGGCTAGCTTATCCCACAGATCATCAATAGGATGCATACAGTTAGTAGTAAAACTAAAGCTAAAGTCTGTGCGATTATTGCTGACAAATAGGTCTATTAGTTGTCTAAATCGCTTGTTTATAGTAGGCTCGCCGCCGATAATATGTAGGCTGAGTAAATCAGTAGTTAGTAGGGTTTGACAAAAGTTATTCCAAATGTCCTGATCATCAGTCCAATTAAGCCTGCGAGCATCTTTAGCCCAACCTAAGACTTTATAATCCTGTGCTAGTTTAAAGCTGGCATTTGGACTACACATAATACAGGATAAATCACATTCGTTGCCCAGGCTCAAATGATAACTTGCTGGCTTTGTAACTGTAACACCATCATTGGCCAGACTGTATTCAAATGCGGCTCTGTGCGGGCTTTGTTCAAAACTCTTATAAAAATTCTTGTCGTAAAAAATAACACTCTTTAAGTTTTCTTTGATACGTTTACTGTGATTACCTATTGAGTCTTGATGTTGGCAAACACTGCAGGCAGGATTGGGCACATCTGACATCTTGCTTAATCGTTCATCACGTAACCTACGACTTTGCCAATACTCTGCCACAGGATAATTACGTATGTTCCACTCCCGAGCATCTGCCGTGTCGGTAATAAGCTCACTCATACAGCCACAAAGATCATAGCTACCATCGTGATTGATGTGTAGCTCGTACCAGGGTATGTTACAAAATATATCTTTATTCGGCATTTTTACACTTTAGTTTACAAATATCTAGTGGTGCTATTTCAAAGCGTGTGTACATTTCGTCCCATAATGGATCATTGATAATTTCAGTAAGTGTACGATGTTTAATTGACAACTGTTCTCGATGTTTTTCAAAGAAATCATTTTCCAAGTAACCTGAATTAAACCAAGGACAAGGAAATACATAACCATCTACATTGATAAACATAGGTATGTCCCAATTGGCACATCGAGCCCACGAGTGGCGTTGACGTGTTTCATAAAATATAACAGGGATACCGCTTTTTAATTTTTCCTGCATAACTTCATACTTGCCTGTAGCAACCCATCCACCCACAGGCTTCAATGGGTCTACACCGTTGACAAGATACTGATTGTCAAACTTTGTACTCAGTACAGCTTCAAATGTATCAAATTCTAATTCACGTGCTAGGTCTTGTATCCAGGGCATCTTATCTTCGTTAAACTTGAAATAGATAGCTGACCAATTCATTTGTGCCTTAGTTACTCGTCTTAAAGCACGAGCACCTGCTACAATTGAATCAAAGTCGCTGTTAACACGATACTGTTCATTACTGGCCTGATCCCACCCGTCAACACTAAATGTAACTTTGTCATTGGGCCTTAGGTACATACCTAGTTCTTGCCACCACGCTTCGGGCTTGTAACTACCATTAGTAACAATAATCAAGCTGACATTGAACCGTGATCGCTTAATGTACTCCACAATAGGTAAAAAGTCGCGAGCATATATAGGATCACCTATGTCGCCACAGAAAGTTATTTCCTGTATCTCTTTTAGTAGGTCCGGGGTAAAGGCACGCTGAAACTCTAATAGAGTAATTTCTTTGTTTAGGCTATCTGGATGTAACTCCGTGCGAGGGCATCGAGGGCATTTAAGCGTACACTTACTACTTAATTCGATGTGTATTCTACGATGACTCAGTAATCTCGACGTCGGTGTTGTAACTTGTATATCCATTTTCTTTAACTACGTGTAAGGTGTTGTTTACCCGACCCGACAATTCATCCTTGTGCGACACTAACCAAACACTCTTGTTACTGTCCCTTGACATTTTCTTTAGTATAGATAGTGCGTTTTCTACACCCGAACTATCCATACCTGAGTCAACTAACTCATCAATGAATAACAGGTTAATAGGTTGATACAGGCTTTCCCAAACATCGCGGAATGCCCAGCTTAATGATAAAATTAAACGATTGCGTTCTCCGCGGCTTAGGTTATCAAAATCTAAATCACGCCCTAACTCGGTGATTTCTACACTAAGGTCATTTAGGAATTTAACAGTATGCGGTAAACCAATACGATCTAAGTACTGCCCAAGGCGAGCATTTAGATAACTTAAATTTTGATCAATAATACGTTTACGAATAAACGAATCTTTATTAGTCAACAGTTTAAGTAGGAACTCTTGATGATCACGCAGATTAGTTAATTCGTTCATGACATCATAGGTAATCTCTTCAATGCCCTGCTCGCTCATTTCGGCAATTTGTTCTGTGTAGGGATCTACTTCTGCTGACTTAGTTGCTAATTGTTGAATTAAATTATCAACTGTGGCCTGGTGATGAATAGCATCTGACTCTCGATCGTAGAATGTTTCTGGACGTGGGCCTAGTTTGCCCAACCCATCGTGAGCAGACTGTAATTCAGCCAGTGTGGCAGCATGGGTTCTCTGATTTTCTTGTGCTGTTGATAAGTCTCTCTGCTTCTGTCCCAATACTTGTTGGTGCTTTTCGTCATGGAACTCTTGACCGCAGGTATGGCACGTATGATTTTCCAGCGAAACGAGTTCTGTAGATATCTTTGCAATAGTTTTCTCTTCCCGAACAAGATCCATTTTCGTCCGACTAATCGCCGACGATAATTCATTGATATCCTTTCGAGTTTGATCCCAGGTTTTAAACGCTTGGTGTGCCTGAATCTCGGCCTCGATGTCGATTTTCTGAAGCTCTTCAATTCCCGTCTGTAGTTTCTTAATCTCTTCTTCATGTTTCGTAGTCCACTGCGTTTGCCGACGTTTTAATGATTCTATTTGTTCTTCAATACGTTTGTTAGCATCGCCTACAGCTTTGATACGAAACTCTTCGGCTGTAATAGCTTCTTTAGTGGCTTTTGCTGTTTCTTTTAAACGATCAGCTTTTTCACTTAGTAGTGTAATACCCAACAGTTGTTCAATAATAGTACGTTGATCATTGGCTTTTAATGACAAGAACGGTTCTGTATAAGTGTTTAGAGCTACAATATGTTTGAACATATCGTGACTCATACCCAGCATACGTTCTATTTCTTGCTGTGTTTCTCTTGAATCACCTTGGGCATCGTCTGTAATTTCTTTTTCTTGATCGCCTACAAAGAACTTCATTACGTTAGGCTTACGCCCACGCTCAATTCTATATGTTTCGCCATCCTTTTCAAAATCAATAGTGACCATTAGGCCTTTGCTGTTGGTCTTATTAATTAAGTTATCTTTTTTAATGTTAGTCAAGGCATTGCCGTACATGGCAAAACTAAGAGCATTGATAATGGTTGTTTTACCTGTACCATTACGTGCGCCCGAGTCGTCTCCTCCTAGGTCCAAGTTTTCGCCCAAGACCAATGTTAGGTCTCGACGATCAAAATCTACAGCCTGAGTAATATTACCCACGCTCATAAAGTTTTTAACTGTGAGTGTTTTTATTTTAAACATTAGAGATTTTTATAAATGTCCAGTAATAGGTTTTTATTAAACTGCTCCGATTCGATACTGCTTAGTTGTCCATAGACAATTTGATCTACACTTTCGAACTCTATATTGCCTTGTATTTCGTAGTCGGTTAAGTCTGTGACTTTGGCAGGAATAAGTGTAAGCTCACGTAAATTATACTGCGGAACAAAAGTTTCTTTAATAAAAGTGGCTTCTTCGTAGCTGATATCTACGTCCAAATTAACACGAACGTGCATATTGGGTTTAAGCATAACTTCTGTGTGCGTTAGTAGATCTTTTAAACCAAATACACGATACTTGGGTTGATCGGGCCAAGCAATATACACTGGATCTTGACCCCACTCTAATATAGTAAGTCCACGTTCATCATCACCAGCATCGGCATAGTTGTGCGGAAAACAATTACCAATATATGTAATGTTACGCTGTGTTTGACGTTTGTGGAAATGTCCAGTAAACACGTGCTCAAAGCCCTGCATATCATCACCGCGTAGTTCGCCGTGCTCGGGCATAGCAACCATGGCATTCATTAGGTATCCAGGCAACTCAAAGTGCCCAAACATATACTTGCCTTTTAATTTTCTTAATCGTTTGAAGTCGTCGCCAACAAGCCACGGAGCAATAGTGACGTCGCCGATAGTAGTCCAATCGTTACAAATATGGATGTTAGTAAGGTGTTTGGCCCACTCCACACTTTGTACATCACGCTTATCGCGATAGTACAAATCATGGTTACCTGGAATAAAGTATGTTTGATCAAAGTTCGCATTTAAGTGCTCCAGTGCTTGTAGACTGTATTGTAAGGTAAGGATGTTGATGCTGGCACGATTGTTATGCCAATCACCCAAAAACAAACAGGTGTCGCATCCTTCCTCTTTGGCCTTGGCAGTTGCCCACTTTACAAAATTTAAACAGTCTTCATTGTGTAGCGTACTATTAGACTTTAATCCAAAATGGATGTCAGTAAACATAGCCGCCTTCTTAAAAAGGTTCGTCATAGTAGCTTACTATAGAGAATTAAATGAGTAAAGTCAAAGACTTATTTACTCATCATAATGTGATTCGGATGATGTTGGTCCGGCGCCCATACCCTGGCGTGTATAACTAGGTGTTAGGTTATTCATTTCTAAAATATCATCTCGTAAATTCTGGTTACGCTTCTCAATATTAAGTACTCGAGTAAAACTATTAGTAATAGCGGCAGTATAATAAGCAAAAGGGTTTTGTGATTTTGATTCATCGAATTGTAGTCCAATTTGACTGAGCTGTAGCAAGGCCTGTGAGCGCATTTCGTCATTGTAGGTATATCCTCTCCAGTTACTGCGAGTGGCATACCGCTCACACAGCTTAATAAACATATGAGCCAGCTTAGGAGTCATTTTCCCGTGCTCACGATTAAATTTACCAGTTTTTAATCCACCCTGCCAGTGGCTACGTCCTACACAAACTGGTGTGCCTGTTTCGTCAACTTTGTAGTGTTCAAATGGTGGGAAATTTACTTTAACATACTTAGTACTACCGGAAATATCAATCTCGGTATCGTCGTCGTATTCGGAATGTGGTACGCCATCTTCTTCCATTTGCTTGATAGCGGCCTTACGGCTTTTGGCATCATCGACTGGTATATGAGCCCAGGTCATTACACGGAATACTACATCGGTGTCCGGAACATCTTTGAGCTTAACTTCAAATTCATCTAATTTGCGTTTAACTCCTGTTTCGGCTAAATCTGCTTCGTGTGCCAGTTTAGTTAAACGGTCTGCTCTGTTTTGTCTAGCTTCTTTAATGTTCTTTTTATTAATTTTACTTACGTCTGGAAGAATCATATCATAATCACCGTATTCGGGTTTTTGATAGTAACAGTAAGTATTTTTGCTTTTGTGAATCTCTTTTAGAATGTCTTTGTTGTTAAGATAATTATGGCGCACCTCTTAGTCCTTTATAAAAGTAAGCACATACTAACATATTTAATAGCCAAGGTCAACCTTTTCTAAATAAGTGTCTTTATCTGGGCCGTTTATTCTAGCCGATAAATACTCATATGCCAATACTATCTAATCCTTCAGCAAGTAATATGTCGGGCTCTATTGCTAACGCTCTTACACAACCTTTTGGGTTTAGTCAGGCGGCCACACGAGACAATCTGTCAACTTTATACGGAAAAGCTACAGGTTCAAAATCTCCGTCGGTTAAAATTTCTTATCCAGATGCTGCCGAAGATTGGCGTGTTAGACTAACACTACCTAACTATGCTAACTATTTTTACAACGATCCAAACAACACTCTACTAACCCCATTGAAACAGTCGGGCGAGATATTTGGCGCAGGCGGCGGTGCTGACAATGCTGGTACCGCAGTAGTAGGTAGTTTATTGCCCGGAGGCCTTGGCGGGCAAACCACAGCACAACAACGAATTGGGGTAGTATTTCCTTATACTCCGACACTTAGCGTTACACATACTGCCAATTACGAATCACAAAAATTAACACATACAAACTATGCTAGTTATTTTTATAATAACAGTGAAGTTAGTGCTATTACTATTGCTGGCGAATTTACTGTACAAAATTTAACTGAAGGCCAGTATTTACTAGCAACAATTTATTTTTTAAGAGCGGCAACAAAAATGTTTTTTGGAGCAGATCAAAATCCAGCCGCCGGTAATCCTCCGCCAATACTGTATCTCAATGGGTATGGCCAGTACTACTTGCCCAACGTTCCTGTAGTAGTAACTAGTTTTAGTCATACTATGCCTAGCGACGTTGACTATATGGATGTATCAGAACCAGGGTTTACCTATTACCCAGCTATACAGAATCCAAGAAAAACCAGCACACGCTTGCCAACATCAAGCACAGTAACAGTAACAGTACAGCCAGTATACAGTCGTGTATCACAAAGCCAAAGCTTCAGTCTACAAGACTTTGCCAATGGCGCACTAATTAATCAGGTTGGTCTAGGCAGACCTGCTAGCGCATTTGGAGCTACGCGAGGTACCCAGGTTGTTACAACCCCACCAGTTGGAGGTTTCTTATAATGTCAGTAACATATAACTCTACTAGTCCCTACGCAGGAACACAACTATGGGGACAATTTTTAGATACCTGGTCTGGCAAATACATTCAACCTGACATAGCTGATAAAGTGTATCAAATTGATCCTCCCTACAATTATAGACCGGATCTATTAGCACACGACCTTTATGCCGACTCGGCATTTTGGTGGGTATTTGCTGTACGCAATCCCGATGTTCTTAAAGATCCTACTTTTGATTTTGTAGCACCAAAAATTATAATTCTACCTCCAAAATCCGCAATACTTACATCAATCGGACATTAAGCCGTGGCTGACCCAACAAAAACAACACCAATTGATAATCCGTTACATCAGTTTCCAACCTGGACTTATTCTTTTAGTCTTTGGTGGCTTGACGTAGCAGATTACAATAACCTAGTAAATGCTCGTAGTCCTGGCGCTGGCGCAACAGCACTTTTGCCTAACAGTTATGTTTTAGCCGAGGACGGCGGAGTTTACGCCAATAAAAGACTGCCTAGTACCGCTGGGCTTAACTACTACATCACAGAAGTTGAAATGGAAAATACCATTGGTCTTAATGCCACTAGCAAAAGCGGAAATATAACACATGGTAAAATGATAATTGTTGAACCATATGGTATTAGCCTAGTTGACACTCTCCTTAGTGCTAGTTTTGATCCAGCAACAGGAACATTTAAAAACTATCAAGATCGACCATATATGCTACAGGTTGACTTTACTGGGTTTGATGAAAAAGGAAATCCAATTCCGGTATCGACTAGTAAGTTATACAGAAAAAGATTTCCTATACGATTACTTCAAATGAAAATTGAATTAACCGATAAAGGAACGCAATATACTATATCGTTTTCCGCATCGGGCCACGAAGCATACGACCAAGGTGCAATAGCAACTCCTAAAATTTTTACCGTGCAGGCGTCAACAGTTAAAGAATTTTTTGATGACCTAACTAAACAATGGAACGCGGCGTTAATTTATTTGGTTGAAGTAAAAAAAACGCAAACGTATGCTAGCCGATTAAAATTTGCCTTTCCTTTTTCAGATCCTAAAGATGATATAGCCAGCAGTAAATTAATAACTTCCAACAACACTCCGCTGTCAGAAATTAATTCTACTAAAACAACATTAGATGTTAATTCTAAGAAATTTACTATACCAGCTGGCACAAACCTCGTAGACATCTTATTTAAAGTATTAGCACAAAGCCAATGGATGCAGGATCAACTTGGCCTGCTTGGTAAAGATCCAAGCAAAACTGATCAGTCACAACTGCTTAATACATTTAAAATTCAAACGTTGTTAGAATACAAAGGATTTAAATCAACAGCAGAAATATTAAGCACTGATCCCAATGCTGGAACAGTTGATGCTTTTGATCCGGTGTTAGGTAACCGAGCTAAAGATATTACTTTTATTATTAAAAAATTTACAAGTTTTAATACTAACCATCCAAGAACCACGCAACTCAAAGACAGCTACGACTATACTGTTAAAAATTATCAATATATCTATACTGGCCAAAATAAAGACATTGTTGAACTTAAAATGAATTTTGACAGTACATTTTTTGTTCCTGTGCTGTCATTTACCAACCAGTTTGCTAGTCAACTGCCAACAGGGGTTACACTAAAAGATATATTAGCAACTAATAGTCCTGACATATTATTAACACAAGGATTTGTTAGTCAACTTTTCCCACAGCTCGGTACAATCGGTAATGATACACCAATGAAATATTTGCCACAGGTTAATAGACCAACGCTAACACAAGGTTTTACTAACATTGCCAACCCGGCAGCGCAGGTAGGATTAGATGTGATGTCGAGTTTGTATACTCGTCTTAACGGGGATATGTTGTACGTTGAAATGCGAATTGTCGGCGACCCTACCTTGTTAAAACAAGACGATTGGTTATATGTTTCTCCAAATAGTGGCGCAGAAACAGATGCTAGTTTAAGCCAGGCCGATTTTTGTAACAAATATGGATTTATTAGAATGGACGATGGAGATGTAGTTTGTCGGTTAACTATCAACAGTCCTCTTGACAACGATATTGATATTAGTAACCAAGGTAACATTTATCCACCCCCGGGCACTAGACCCAGCACATTTGATGGTCAGTATAGAATACTAACAGTTAAAAGTAATTTTGCCAATGGTAAATTTGAACAAGTTATTAGAATGACTCGTTATAGTAATAGTAAGTTAATGGATGCTTTTAGAAAATATCAAAAATCTTTAGTTGATTCGGCAAGAGATCCAGTTAACACAAATAACAACAATACTATTAAAACTGGTGGTACTAATATTAGTTCTACTACTAATACTCCCACGGTAGTTCCAAATCAGCCGACAATAGCAATAGTAAATAACGCAACAAATGCCAGCACAAGTAATCTATTGGGTACGCAACAACTAACCCCTCAATTGTCGTTGGTGCCTACGTCACTACAATTAACTACTGGTCCGTCGGCTGCAGGCACTGACGGAGTAGGTGTCAACGCACGAACATAGAGAATAATCAATTATGACGGATAGAACAAATAATCTCAAACCAACATTTGGTACTGGTCCTAATGCTATATCAAACGATAAAAAATCAGGATTTGTACGTGATGCTGGGCCGTATGTAGGCACAGTGGTTAGCCACATTAAAGGCAGCCGTATGGGCGGCCTAAAAGTCTATATTCCAGACTGGGGTGCTCAAGACGAAATGCCTGACGATGGTGTTCCAGTTAGTTACGCAAGTCCGTTTTATGGAACAACCTACGGAACAGATACACAATCAACTCCTGACAGTCCAGTAACAGCCGGACAAAGCTACGGTATGTGGTTTGTGCCGCCAGACATTGGGAATAAAGTATTGGTCACGTTTGCCGCTGGCGATATTAATCGTGGTTATTGGTTTGCCTGTGTCTATGACAGCGGTAGCCATCATATGGTTCCGGGTATCGCACGTAACATTGGCGGACAAAATAATACTCTAGCACCAAGCGATCAACTGGGATCAATGTTGACAGGAGATACACTTACTCCGGTAATTGAGTATTCGTCAAAAGATACTAACGCACAAACTGCCGATGGCCTAGTTACAACAAAACGATTCCCACACGAATATCAAACAGGAAAACTAATAGCACAAGGACTAGAAAGAGATCCTGTTCGCGGCGCAATTAGTTCTAGTAGCCTTCGCGAATCTCCAAGTAATGTATATGGTATTAGTACACCGGGAGCCAAAGGCACGCCTGGAGATCAAATCCCTAACAATCCTGACTTAGTAATATTCCGTAAAGGCGGTCATCAGTTTGTCATGGACGATGGCGACAAGGACGGCAACGATCAGCTAATACGTTTGCGTACCAGTGCCGGGCATCAAATACTAATGAATGACAGCGTTGAGTTTAGCAATGATCAAGGCACATTTAAAACTGGCGTACTTTATATTGGTAGTGCCAGTGGTAATCAATGGTTAGAATTTAGTCCAGATGGATCAATCAATATCTATGGCGCCGCTGGCTTTAACTTACGTAGCAGTGGCCCAATTAATATGCACAGCGATAGTGCTGTAAACATACAAGGTGCCGCTGTAAACATCACAGCAAAAAGCAGTGGCGCACCTGGCACACAAGGTGGAGCATTGTCGGGACTATCCAATAATGTTACTATTCAAAGTGCTGGTAGTCTACAAATTAAAGCCGTTACAACAGCATCTATTAGAAGTACAGTTATGATGAATATTGGCTCTGGTGTAATGAACGTAGGTGCCAATGGTATTTTAAATTTAAGTTCATTAATAAGTACTAGAATTAACGGCGCTACTATACTATTAAATAGCCCGTATTTGCCAATTCCGGTGCCGCCAGCACTTGACATAGTTACTAGTCCGCACCAAGACGTAGTCAACGATGGTAGTAAAGGATGGGCCATCAACGAAGGTGTATTACAAAGTGTATGTACACTGGTGCCAACACACGAACCTTGGACCAAAGATGATTATAAAACTCGTCCAGACCCAAGTAAAGTGGCCATTGCAGCCGCAATAGCAGGGGCAATATTATAATGACTGACATTGGTATTCAAGCGGCAGCCGGTGGTGTTGTACCTACCCCACTACCACAAACCTGGCTGGGCAAAAATACAATGCCAATAGCACAACCGTTGGATACAGCTATAACTCAATTAACGCCCGGGCAGGCACGAGCATTAGTAGCACAAATTGGATATGATGCTAGTGCCTGGGATTATACAAAAATTGGCACAAATAATGAAGTTGGACGTTATCAAATAGCACCACAAGTATTAGAAGACTACGGACTACTAGCCAGTGGTAGCAACAAACAATACGGCAATGCCTGTGTAAATTATCGCCATTGCTGGAGTCCTAAATATATTAACACTGGCACAGCAACAACATATTTTTACAATATCAACAGTCTTGGCGAGTTTTTAAATAACTCTACAGCACAAGATCATTTGATCTATCAAATTTTAAACACAACCTATTTAAATGCTAAAAAGATCAACGTGATAACTGACACAGACTCTGCCGATATCGTTGGTGGTATGCTATATGTAACACTGGGATTGGGAATAGGCACACAGAGCAATAGTCAGGCTGGTACCGGAACAGGAGCCTGGGCCTGGAGATATTTTAATGTAGGGGCAGGCGCCGACAGCTATAATACTGGCCGCTATGCTGTAACAGTTTTAACACAATAAATACAATATGCCTATTACATATCGCGGATTTAGTACACTCCAAAATCAAAAAAAGTACAGTTTAACTGACTTTGAGTTGGCACGACAAGACTTATTAAATTATTTCCAAACTCGCAAAGGCGAACGCCTAATGCAGCCAACATTTGGTACTATTATTTGGAATATGTTGTTTGAGCCACTTACCGACGATACTCAGGCTACTATAACCGAAGATATTACACGTATTGTCAGCTATGATCCTAGACTACAGGTAGGCCAGGTTTCGGTTACACAACAAGACAAAGGCTATATGATACAACTTTCGTTGACTTTTGTGCCTACTAGCCAAACAGCGGTATTAAATTTGACTTTTGACAAGTCAGCACAACAACTACTCAGTAATTTCTCCACACAATAAACATACCATATAATTTTACCTGATAAATACTGAATATAGGTAAAATATTATGTCCCAAACTACACGTCAAACCAATCTACTAGTAGAACAAGATTGGACTAAGGTTTATCAAGCATTTACTAATGCTGACTTTGTCAGCTACGACTTTGAAACTCTGCGTAATAGCATGATAAATTATATCAAGACCTATTACCCAGAAACATTTAACGACTTCTTAGAAAGCTCAGAGTTTCTAGCATTGATTGACGTACTTTGCTTTTTGGGACAAAGCCTAAGTTTCCGCACAGATTTAAATGCTCGCGAAAACTTTATTGATACAGCACAGCGCCGTGACAGTATCCTTAAACTAGCACGTATGCTGGCCTATAATCCACAGCGCAGTACCAGTGCCAGTGGCTTATTAAAAATTGACAGTATTGCTACTACTGAAACAGTCTACGACAGCAACGGCAATAACCTGGCAAACAACACCGTACATTGGAATGACCTAACCAACGACAATTGGTTAGAACAGTTCAACACAATTCTAAATGCTACACTAAACACAAATCAGGCAATTGGTAAACCTGGCAACAGCCAACTTATCAATGGTATACAAACTGACGAATACTCAGTTAGTCTAAACAGCGCCAATCTTCCTACTGCTAGTTTTTCTGCCGCGATCAACGGAACACCAATGGGATTTGAAGCAGTAAGCGCAACAACAGTAGGCGAAAGTTATATCTACGAAGCAGACCCAACTACAATTGGTAAGTTTAACATACTGTATCGCAACGACAACAACGGTAATGGTAGTAACAATACTGGATTCTTTTTATATTTCAAACAAGGTAGCCTACAGGCCACTAACTTCAATGTACAAAACAGTATTCCAAATAACTATGTAACTGTTCCAACCAGTAACATCAACAATACAGACTTTTGGTTATACCAACTTGGGGTTAACGGAAATCCGCAGACAAAATGGTCAGCAGTCCCAACAATCACAGGTGTTAATGTAATTTACAATCAATTGACTAATAAAAATTTATATCAGGTCAACACATTAAACAATGACCAAGTTAATTTAATATTTGGTGATGGATCATTTGCTAGTATTCCACAAGGTGGTTTCCGTTTTTACTATCGTACTAGTAACGCACTGAGCTATAGTATTACTCCTGATGATTTAAGTAGTGTAATTGTTGCTATTCCTTATGTGGGACGAAATAACAATGTTGAAACATTGACATTTGTTGCTAGTTTAAAATACACAGTAACCAATGCCGCGTCCAGCCAAACATTGGCTAGTATTAAAACAAGTGCACCACAACAATACTACACACAAAATCGTATGATCACCGGTGAAGATTACAATATCTTCCCGCTGACTAACTATAACAGTATTCAAAAGATTAAAGCGGTTAATCGTACAAGCTCGGGTGTAAGTCTTTACCTTGATGCTATTGATCCAACTGGTAGCTATTCAACTACAAATATTTTTGGTGATGACGGACAATTAATTGTCGCTGGCGGCGGCGCCAGCGACTACAGTACCTACACATTTGATTTCTTGTCAGCAACAGATATCTACGCAACAATATACAATGATATTGTTCCGCTAATGACCAGCACAGAAATGCGTAACTACTATTATCAAAATTACTCACGATACGCCGCACCGGCTAACCTTGTGTTTGCTCAATCTACTACTAGTACTACATCAACTAGTTCTGGGTTCCTACAGGTCAGCGGACTAACACAACAAATTGGCGCCGGCATTAACACAAATCTACAGTATGTCACAGTAGGAAGTTTGATTAAATTTACTGCCCCAGCTGGACATTATTTTAATGAGCAACACCAAATTGTCAGTGGTACTCCACAAACTCCTGAAGACAGTTATACATTCTGGGCCGCAGTTACCGCAACAGTGGGCAATAACAATAGCGTTCTCCCAAGTCAGGTTACATTTGGTACAGTAGTGCCAACTGGTGCTGTAGTAACAACAATTATTCCAACTTATAAAAATGATCTAAGCAACGCACTTATTTCTACGTTGGCCGCACAGTCTAAAGCTAAAGTTAATTTTGGTCTACGCTACAATCAAACCACACAGACCTGGGAAAACATAGCCACAGCCGACATTGGTGCTAGTACAGATTGGATGTTGCGTTTCAGCTATCGCCAAGGCCTGTACTATGTTGACTACAGAAAACTAACTTATAGTTTCTTATCAGCTGGTGCTACAAAATTCTATTATGATCCAAACAGTACTGTTTACAGTAGTGCCACTGGAACAAATATTAACGACATTATTAAAATATTAAAAATTAACAATCAGCCTGGCAGTAGTTCTCCGTTGGGATCAGACTCTACCTGGGTAATCTATAATAATGTAACACAAGAAGATGGGTATGTTGATACAGCACAGGTTTTAGTAAAATGCCCCGAAAGCCAAATGGAACAGGTGCCAGACAATCCTGACCTATTTACTACAATATACGATTCGTCAGCACCAAACCGCAGTTTGTATTTCCAATACAAACACAATACACCAAGTCGCAATCGTATTGACCCAACACCGGTTAACTTAATTGATTTATATATTTTAACTGCTGACTACACTACAAGTTACATCAATTGGTTACGTGATTTAACTGGTAAAGTATCTAAACCCACAGCACCAACTAGTGCTAGCCTTGAATTAAGCTACAGTGGGCTAGACAATTATAAAACCGTTAGCGACAGCTTAATATACAATGCCGCACAATTTAAACCATTGTTTGGTGCCAAGGCCAATCCTGCGTTCCAGGCACGCTTCCAGGTAGTGGTAAATCCAAGCGTACAGATTACTGATAACGAAGTTAAGAGCCAGGTTATTGCCGCAATTAATCAATATTTTGATGTGGCTAATTGGGACTTTGGCGATACTTTTTATTTTAGCGAACTGGCTGGATACTTACACGCAACACTGGCCCCAAACATTGCCAGCGTATTAATTGTTCCTACAGATGCTACATTAGTATTTGGTAATTATTTCCAAATTGACGCAGAGCCTTGGGAGATCATTACCAGCGCCGCAACAGTAAATGACATTGAAGTAGTATCCGCAGTAACAGCGGCAACACTAAATCTTGGTAATCCTCTAATAGGAATTCGTTAATGGCACAAATTAGTTCACTTAATTTTTTACCTGAAGTATTCAGAAGTTCTGCCAACCAACGTTTCCTTGGCGCAACAGTTGATCAATTAATAGCAGACCCAGTAAAACGTCCTATCAGTGGCTACATTGGGCGCAAGTTTGCTCCTACATATAAACTAGGCGATAACTATGTTCCTGAATTGTCAGGCGGACGACAAGATTACCAACTTGAGCCCAGTGTTGTCATCAAGGACTCTGATAAAAATATTGTTTTTAATGCTGGCTATATTGATTTACTACGCTCAGTACAAACAAATAATGGATCAGTTACCGATCATCAAAAGTTGTTTGGATCAGAATATTACAACTACGACGGACATTTTGACTACGATAAGTTTATTAATTACAGCGATTACTATTGGATGCCCAATGGTCCAGACTCTGTTAATGTAACAGCAGGCACAACACCATACGAAGCAACCTACATAGTAACACGCAATACTGATGTTGGTGGATATACATTTAGTACACTTGGCGGTCATCCTAATACACAAATTACTCTGGCTCGCGGCGGCACTTATAAATTTATAGTTGACCAACCAGGCAATCCATTTTGGATTCAAAGTGAGCCTGGCATTACAGGAACAGATCCTAATGTTCCAACATTGACTACTCGAGATGTTTTTGGAGTTAAAAACAACGGCACAGACAAAGGAACAATTACATTTAGTGTTCCGCAGACTACAGCACAAGACTTTTACACTCTAATGCCAGTGGCCGGTCAGGTTGATACTGCTTTTGCCTACAGCTATACAAAAATACAAAACAGACTACTCAGTGACTTCTTAGTAGAGTTCCCAGACGGACTCGATGGAGTTAGCAATCTACTACAAAATAAAACTTTTATTTTTGTTGGCAATCTAATTGATGACAATGATTGGACTACTCCCGATCTACCAGCAGAATTTACCAACAGCCAGATTACACTAACATCAGGTGGCGTTGTGCCACAAGCAACACGTACTGGTATTTGGCAATTAATATTAGTGCCAACCTTGGCCGGCGACTTTGTAATACAACTTGAACCATACGGTCCAGTGCTACCAAGACAAAAGGTCTTTGTCAAAGGCGGCAAAACTTATGCGAGTACTGCGTTTTGGTTAGAAAACACCTATCAGTACAAGGTTATTCCTCCTATCACATCTGTAAAAGAGTATCTCTACTATCAAGATGCTAACACTGGTGATTTCACCGGCGAAATCAAAATAGTCGACAACTCTACAGTACCAATTGATGTTGACAATGATATCGTTGGACAAATTGGCTATACCAGTCCTAACGGTGTTATTTTTACCAATGGCCTACTAATACAATTTGACAGTCTTGTAACTCCAAGCACCTATGCTCTTAAACAATATTATGTAGAAGGTGTAGGACAAAGTATTACTCTAGTTCCTGTTGCCGGACTAACAGTTCCACCGGGCCTAAGTAGTTTAGTTTCTAGCACAGGCGATTATATTACTATCAATCGTGCTAGCCAAGATGGTAACAGTTGGTCAGCTACTAATCGTTGGTTCCACAAAGATGTTTTAGCCGCCGCCGCTGGTTACAATAATCAGGCAACTATCAACTATGGTCCAGTAATACAGGCCCGTAGACCTATCATTGAGTTTGAGCCCGACATTCAGTTATGGCAATTTGGCCGTCAGGCAAAAACCAAAGTTGATTTGTTTATTACAGCATCAACTGACGCCTTTGCTGAAATTGAAGGACAAATTACATATACTTTAGATGGAGTTACATTAACTCCAGGACTACGTATTATTTTCTCCAATGACTACGACATTAACGTAACAAACAATATCTATACGGTTAGCATTGAAAGTATTAATAGTCGCAACTTTATACGACTGGTACTAACTGCGGACGATCCTGTACTTGACGGGGAAACTATATTTGTTAACTCTGGTGCCAACGCAAATAAAATTTTTAGTTACGTTGGCGCGACAGCAAGTTGGTTAGAATGCCAGGCAAAAACAACCTTTAATCAGGCACCACTATTTGATTTAGTTGATGCTGACGGATATAGCTTTGGTGACACTACAATGTATCCTGCTAGCACGTTTGCTGGAACAAAATTCTTTGGCTACGCTACTGCCACAGGAACCAATGACAGCATATTAGGCTTTCCCTTAAAGTATCAAAACTTTAACAACATTGGCGATATTGTATTCCAAAATTACTATGACACAGACTCATTTACCTATACCGGTGGCGCCAAAGACTGTAACAGCGGATATATTAAAAAGAATTCTGGTTTATTGTCAAGCGAAAAATTCAATAACTGGATTGTTGGTGTTGAACCAACACATCAGTATCAGGTGTTTACACGTTTCTTTGACGGACACGTAGTAACCATCAACAATGTTGAATATGCGTTTTTACAACTTGATATATTACCCGCCGACCAAGCAACTATTCCTTATGTAAAAGTTTACCTAAATAACAAACTGTTGACAGCTACAACAGATTATCAAATAACCAAATATGGTGTGTATGATGTGTTGTTGTTTACTAGTATTCCTGCAGTCCACGATAAAATAGACATTAAAATCTATAGTAATAATGCCAGCACAATCGCATATTATGAAGTTCCCGATAACCTAAATTACAATCCATTAAACGAAAATTTTGATACAGTAACTCTAGGTCAAATTAGAAATCACTATACTAAATTAATAGAAAACACAGCGGCAACAGTAACAGGAAACCGACCACTGCATGATAGTTACATTAAAGCACAAGGTGGTACATTATTACAACAAAGCAGTCCAGTAGTATATGCTACTGCGTTCTTAAATGACCCTAGTGTTAATTTTATCAACGCAGTTGATTTGGCAAGAAAAGAATACACTAAATTTAAAAATAAATTTTTAAGTTTATGCGGTACATTAACTACCATTGATTATAAAGATCCAGTGTCTGGTGTAGACACAATTTTAGCCAATATCAATAGTATTAAAAATAACAGCTATCCTTGGTATTATAGTGATATGGTACCACAAGGCGAGAACTATACTACAATTACCTACACCGTATTAAACTCTCGTCAGACCAAATATGAAATCAGTACAATTTTTAACAATACTGAATTAAGTAATCGTGCGATACTAGTTTATTTAACTAGAGCTGGAGTAACCACTCAATTAACAGTTGGGGTAGACTATGAGTTTAGTTTAAATAGTCCAGCTATTACATTTTTAACTGCACTACAAAACAACGATACAATTACCTTACGTGACTACTCAACTACCGACGGTAACTATATTCCTGAAACACCAACTAAGTTGGGATTATTTCCAAAGTACGTACCGGAAATTTATACCGACATCACATATCAAACTGCACAGTCGGTTATTCGCGGCCACGATGGCTCGATTACCCCGGCGTTTGGTGACTTCAGGGACCAGTATCTACTAGAACTTGAACGTCGTATCTATAATAATATCAAAGCCGACAACAATAATAATATCATTGACTTCTATGATATTATACCTGGTCGTTTTCGTAAAACTGAATATACTATAGAAAGTATAACAAAATTATTAAGCCAGAATTTCTTGAGTTGGGTCGGCAATAACAATTTAGATTATACAAGTAACAGTTGGTATCAACAAGACAATCCTTGGACCTGGAACTACGCAATAGGATTCTCTGATGTAGTCGATGGATCGCCACTGCAGGGTAGCTGGAGAGCAATATACGAATATTGGTTTGATACAGATACTCCTGATTTGACACCTTGGGAAATGTTAGGGCTTTCTTCAAAACCAACCTGGTGGGAAGAACATTATGGTCCTGCGCCGTATACCAATGGCAATACCACATTGTGGGAAGACCTGGCAGCCGGTTATGTATGGAACGGCGGCAACGGCAATGATTACACAGACCTACGTTTTGCTCGTCCGGGTCTAACAAAATTTATACCAGTGGACCGCAATGGTAATTTATTGCCACCAACAGATATTCCATTGTCTACACAGTACAATACTCGAGACGCCGCCGGCGACTATGCGGTAGGACAACAAGGACCAGTTGAAACGGCCTGGCGCCGTAGCAGTGACTTCCCGTATGCTCTACAGGTAGCACTGGCTCTAAGCAAACCAGCTGAATACTTTGGCACACAACTTGATATTAGCCGGTTCTATGTAAATCCAGTGACTGGGCATATAAGCAACGTTAATAATCAAAAAATTAATCCTAGTTTACTAGCAGTTAATGGCGACACAACATCTGGCACCGTATTGCGTACTAGCGGATATATCAATTGGATAGCCGACAGTATTAAGAACTTGGGTATTGATCCAGTAACTAAACTCAACGACTATTTTAGTAACTTATCGGTTCAATTGGCCTATAGAACAGCTGGATTTACTGATCAAAAATTAATTAGTGTAACAGCAGAACAAACAAGTCCCGGTAGCACAAATGCGTCAGTATTGATACCAGATGAAAACTATCAGGTCTACTTAAACAAATCTAATACTACAACCACTGTAAATTATAGTGCGGTGTTGGTTGAAAAAACCAGTACTGGATACATGGTAAAAGGATATGATACCACTACACCGTTTTTTACTATTACACCAAGTATTGCTAATAATAATAAAACTACAATTTCTGTAAATGACAGCACTCTTAATTTTTACAAAGATGCTCAGGCAACATCAATTAATATTCCTTACGGAACTGTATTTTCAACTAGCCAACAGGTAGTAGATTTTTTAATCAGCTACGAAAGATATTTACGTAGTGCTGGATTTGTATTTGACCAATACGATCAAGATTTACAATTACAAAGAGATTTTAAACTAAGCGCACAAGAATTTGCCTATTGGATACAGCAAGGTTTCCCAACTGGATCAATTATTGTATTGAATCCAGTTGTTGATACTATCACTTTAAATTCTACGTATTCTGTAGTAGATGAAATTACAAATCTACCAGGCGGTAGCCGTTTACTTGATCAAAATTTTGTACCTATTAAGAGCAACAGATTTAACATTGTTAGAGCTTCTAAAACTCCAACATTAAATCAAACAGTGGTTTCGACTGTTGATGGAAGTAATATTGCCTATGGTAAATTTAATCTAGTACAACTCGAACACGTATTAATATTTGACAACGTAGATGACTTTGGTGATATTATATATGTTCCTAAGTTAGGTAACCGTCAATATCGTTTGGGTATTAAAGGATCCATTACTGGTAACTGGAACGGCGGACTAACTGCGCCGGGTTATGTTTATAGTAATCCAGTGATATCAAATTGGAGTGAAGGTGTTGACTATAAACTAGGAGACATTGTTAAATTTAACAATAATTATTTCCTGGCCGCGGTAGATATTCCAGCCAGTCAGTTATTCGGCGCAGGCAATTGGACACAAATTAAATCAAGCAATATTCAGACTGGACTGTTGCCAAGTTTTGGTACTAATGCCAAAGTGTTTGAACAGATTTATGATATTGATAATCCGCCACAAGATGAGATGTTACAAAAGTTCAGTGCTGGATTACTAGGATTCCGCGAGCGTTCATATTTGACAGACCTGGGTGTAAACATCTCTAATCAAACCAAGTTCTATCAAGGCTACATCCGACAAAAAGGTACTAAGAATAGTATTGACGCCTTGACTCGTGCTAGTTTTAACAACGTAACCGGTAACATCAGTATCTATGAAGAATGGGCATTCCGTTCTGGTACTTATGGCGACATTGACAATAATAAATTTACCGAAGTAGTTTTAGATCAAAGTGTATTCACTACTAACCCAGTTAGCTTATTATTAACCGACAACTATGATCCTACTAATATAGTTGTTAATTTAGCAGTTACAGGAAATACTGTAACATCAAATGTCTATAACTCAAGTAACATTCAAAGTACAAGTACCAGCATATACTCTAACAGAGAACTTAATTCTGTTTATATAAACGATATGCCTTACGCAGGATACGTAAACGTCAACGACATTGACGGCACTATCTTTGATGTAATTAATTATGGTCAGGTGTTTAATCTAGTAGCAGGCAATAAAATTTGGGTAGCCAAGGATGTTAATAAAGCCTGGAACGTATATCGTGTCAGCGAAACAAACTTATTAGCAACACAGTTGACATATTCTCTAGACAACTATGCAAGACTTACTTTCAACAATCCGCACTCATTTAGTGTTGGTGAGTTTGTTATAGTTAAAAACTTTAATCCGCACTGGGATGGTATATACCAGGTTACTGCTATACCAAATCAGTTAAGCATTACTATACAGATACAAGATAAAACCAAGTTGGGATATCTAATTAGCGTAAGCCCTGCCTATGGTTCTGGACAGGTCTACACACTAACATCTTACGTAATTGACAGTATTAAAGATGTTGAAAGTGTACGTCCAATCAATGACTTTATAGCCAACGAGCACGTATGGGTTAATAATGCTACCGACATTGGATGGGGTGTTTATACATTTAACCGTCCTTGGGCGGCAAACAGCGTACAAAGATTAACAGCTAACTCTGCGTCAAGTAATGCCTTACTTGGATCAACAGTTGCGGCTAGTCCAGACCTAAACAAAATTTATGTTGGCGCTCCTGGATCAAACTCTGTACAAATATTTGCTAACTCTGCTGGCAGTTATACTGCTGTTGGAACAATAGCCAACACTGATTCAAAATTTGGTACCAGTATTGCCACAGCCGGTAATTTGATAGCAGTTGGTGCCCCTGGTGCTAGCACAGTACATATCTACTCAACCAGCAACGGAATCAGTAGCGTACAAACACTACACTCACCAAACGCAAATGTTGCCTTTGGTAGCCAGGTCGCCTTTAATAGCCTAGGTAATGTATTATATGTGTCAGATCCTACTACACGATCAGTACACGCATTTGCAGGCAACCTACAGACTAACCATTGGTCTTGGCGAGCAAAAGTAACAGCCAATGTGGCTAGTATCGCAACAACTGCCTGTGGCGATCGATTATTTGTTGGCGCACCTACTGACAATAATGGATACGTACAAAATGGTAATGTCTATATCTACTCATTCAATGGAACAGCATTTGGAGTCGCACAAACAATTACTAGCCAATACAAAAATTCTAATGCTGGATTTGGTACTAGCCTTGCTGTAGATGCTACCGGCGGTAATTTATTTGTTGGTGTACCTTACAGTACTATCAGCAAAAGTGCCGACGGCTTAGTCGAACGTTGGGTATACACTGGTGGACAATACGTGTTTAATTCAAACATTGTTCATCCTAATGAAGCCATTGGCTCGCTTGGCACTAGTATGAGTGTCAGCAGTGATGGGCAGGTATTAGCAGTTGGTAGTTCAGGTAGTACTGGCGAAGAAGATACTACGTTTGACAACAACACTACAGTCATTGACGCACAGAGCACTAAGTTTATTGATTTCATACTCAACAGCGGCACCGTTTATACATTTGAGCCAGTATTTGATTATGGTACTCCAAACGATTTAGGCAAGTACACTTATATACAAGAACTAAGCAGTCAACTACACGCCGGAGACCAATTTGGCACAGGTGTGTTTGCTTCCCGTACTTTGGTAGTTGCTGGCGCACCCGGTACAACAGTATCTTCTTTGGCCAATGCTGGAGAAGTACACGTGTACGCAAATCCAGATTCCAGCATTGGCTGGACACTAACACGTTGTCAAGAACTTAAAGTTGATATTAATAGTATTAATCGTACGTTTATCTACAATAAAAAAGACAATAATATTTTAACTACTATTGACTATGTTGATCCGTTAAAAGGCAAAGTACTAAATGCTGTAGCCGCTGACATCGACTATCAACGTGTAGAAGATCCGGCTATCTACAATGCCGGACAAGGAACTAGCACAGATTACCACTGGGGACCGGATCAGGTTGGAAAAATTTGGTGGAACCTTGATGCTGTACGATACATAGACTACGAGCAAGATACTCTAGACTACAGACTAAATCATTGGGGTGAACGTTTTCCAGGCAGTGAAATTTTAGTCTACGAGTGGGTAGAAAGTTCAATGTTGCCAAGTCAATATGCTATGTCCAGTACCGACGGCACACCTTTGTATCCAGACGATAGCTATTACTCTACATATGGTTATGTTGATCAGGCCGGTAATGTTAAAATAAAATATTACTTCTGGGTATTAAACAAATCAACAATTAACACAGCCGCTGGAAAACAAAATAGCGTTTACAGTATTGCGGCCGCTATTGAAAATCCATTTAGCCAAGGTGTTGCGTATTCTACTGTACTACGCAACGACGCAGTAGCATTGTACAATGTTACCAATCGATTGGTTGGAACAAACAGCGTACTGCATCTATCAAGCCGTGCCGTTGACGCAGGATTGATACACAGCGAATACGCACTAGTACAAGAAGGCAATCCAAGTAGCGTATTACCTCGCACAATCCAGAACAAAATTACAGATAGTCTAGCTGGTATTGATTCAGCTGGCAACGTAGTTCCTGATCCAAACTTAACTGCGGCACAGGCATATGGTATTAATATACGCCCACGCCAAAGTGTATTTGTTAACAGAACTACAGCACTGGCAAATTATATTGATATTGTCAACACCAAATTGGCAGTATATCAGGTTACACGTCGTAAAGTTCTAACCACATTAAACAGTAGCGAGGCCGCACCTAATTCTAGTTCGGGGCAATATGTTGTTAGTGTAGCTGACAATACAGAATTAACTTATGTTGATACCACACAATTATCAACAGGCGACAGTGCATTAGTTGTAAGCGATACTACACAAAATAGTAAATGGGCAATCTATACCTGGACTGGCACAACCTGGGTTCTAGGCCGCACACAGAAATATAAAACAAATGCAGTAGACAGTAACGGCCTAGGAATTTACTGGCACTACATAAACTGGTATGCTACTGGCTACGATTCGACTGTGGCTCCAAATATAACAGTTGCTACCACGCTTGATCTAGGTAAAATTACACTGACACCAAACACCTATGTCAAGGTAAATGATGCTGGCGATGGACTATTTGAAATCTACTACGTTGACAGCAGTTTGAATAAAACTCTTGTTGGTATAGAAAACGGAACTATTCAGATTAGTACAGGTTCTATTCCTGGTCCTGAATTGCGTCAAATTCTAATTGCGTTAAAAGACGAAATATTCATCGATGATTTATCAGCAGACGGAAATCAAATTTTCTTCTCAATGATCAAATATGCGTTGACAGAACAAAAAAATCTTGATTGGGTATTTAAAACCAGTTTCTTAAGTGCTACACAGTACTTACGTAAACTTGAACAATTCCCTAGCTATATTGCGGACAATCAAACTTATTATCAGCAATACATCAACGAAGTTAAGCCTTACCGAACAATTTTACGTGAGTTTGTTGTTGACTATCTAGGCAACGATCAATACTCAGGCGATGTCACAGACTTTGACTTGCCAGCATATTGGGACGCCTCGCTTGGTGTGTATCGCAGTCCAAGTGGTGAACAATCATATGACGATGGATTACTCAGCAACAATGGCCAATACCAATCTTGGGCCAACAATCACAGCTATAGCCTAGTTGGAATTACAGTTGATAACCCAGGACAAAATTATATTTTCCCACCACAGATTGTTCTAAGATATTCCGATGATCCAAAATCTCCAGTAATCCCAAATGCCAATGCCTATGCTGTATTAAATGGTGTAGGTGGTGTCGGAGAAATTATTGTAACAACTCCTGGTACTGGTTTAACTACTACTCCAAATATCACAATCAATGGGTCAGGAACTGGCGCAGTTGCTAGCCCAATCTTACGCAACGTCTATACTGGATTTACAGCTAATTCATATAACCTAGTTCGTAGCATTGGAACAACTATAAAGTTTGATCGTACCACGTATACAAATGCCAACACTTTTGTATTCTGGGATCAGGTCAGTGCTAACAATGTTATTTTGGCTAATACTATTGTTGTAAACGGTGAAGATTTATACAAATTAACTGTAACCGATTGGCAGGCCAATACAGCGGCCAACGTTGGTACATTAATTTACTATAATGGCAACACCTATACTGTAACTGGTAATGTCGAGGGTCCTGTATTTTCAAGTATCCAGGCCAATGCTAATTTGTCAGTGGCAGGACAACGTGCTTATAGTGTAACCAGCAGTCTTGCTTTACCAATTGTAAACTTAATACCACTTAAGGCTGGAGATTTTAACAACGCCAATGACCGTATTATTGCGTTCAATGGAAATATTGATCTAACTACAACAACAGATGGTATGAGCTATCCAGGGGTTATAGTCGATGGCAATACCTATGTTGGCACAGAGTACGATGCTGTTGTACAAAGTGCGTTTACAGATAGTGTAGGAGTAAATCCTGGCGATATTAACATTGACGGCGGTGCTTACATTAGTACATTCAGCACACACGCACCTCAAGAATTAGTTCCAGGTCGTATGTATGATAGTTTAAATCTAACAGTATACGACAAAGATGCATTATCATATCGTATTTTTAACAATATGAATCAATCAGTTAACTATTACAGAATTGCTTCAAACAATTCTGTGACATTAACTAGATCTTTGGCACTAACAGATACAGCTATACAGGTCAATGATGCTACCAAATTGCCTTTGCCTGACAGACAATTAAATATTCCAGGCGTGATATTTGTTAACGGAGAAAAAATTGTTTACTGGAGAAACTACGCATTAGAAACTCCATTTACCTGGCAGGCTAATTTAAATATTTCAGTGGGTGAATTGGTTAGCCACAACAGCAACACTTACGTGACTACTGGTAATATCTACGACATTTATGGAAACTGGGCTAACATTCAAGCAAATACTAGCCGTGTTACTAATTTTAATACTATTACACAATTACGTCGTGCAGTAGACGGCACAAGTCCACAGACTGTTCATGCTGCCGGTAGTCTTGCTATTGATGCCAGTGTTGATCAGGCAATCCCGGGTATATTTGAAATACAAACAAAACTAACATCAAATACCAGCTACAAAGTAACAGATTCAAGTGCTATTACGTTTGCTTTAAAATTAACAGCGCCAATTAGTGCCAACGTTGGAGATATTTTAACACAAAAAGTTACTATTGATCCTTGGACTGACGCAGACTACGAATCAAATAGATATGTTTACTATAACGGCAGTACTTATTTGACTACTGGTAACATTCTGATCCCAACAGTACCTTGGACGCCAAATACTGTATTTGCCAACGCAACATTTATCAGTAATGGTAATGTTACCTATCTAACAACTGGTAATGTCTATGCCAGCAACTTTGCCAACATTATTGCTAACGTAGCAACAGGGCACAGTAAGTTTGAAAAGATTTTAACATCAGGTAATGTATCATTTGCTTTTGCTGGAAACACAATTACCAGTGTAACTATGCGAGCAATGGATACAATCAGTAATTCAACCATAATACCAATTGTAATTACAAATGGTAGTATCACTAACTTACCAGAAATTTTTGATGGTACTGGATTTGACGTTGAAGCTTTTGATAACACACCCGGTGCGTTGTACATTCAGGGCCCAAATCAACCAATACCTATAAATGCCTACAGTTTTGTACGTAGTGCTTCAATATTGGGAGAAGTTGACATCACTGGTTATGCCGCAGTTAAAGCAAATTCGACAATTACCAGCACACGTACCTGGTACACCCCAGGCCCAGTTACAGCAACAAATGGAAGAGGTTTAATTAATAGCGCAACACCACAGGCCAACTTCTTAAAAGCCAGCAGAGGATTTACTCCAGTACCAGGAACAACCCCATGATAAATACTGAATACAATAATAATCAACATCAAGATTTAAAGGAAGAAACAGTGGAAAATACACAAAAGAAGCCAGATGAGCAGTCAGGAATATATGCTCGTGGGCACATTAAGATTTTTGATCCAGAAACCAATGAAGTTTTTGTAGATAAATCAAACGCTATTCACTATGAAAATCTTAGTGTTGCGTTGGCCAGCAGTATTGCCAATAAAGGGCAGAATTTTATCTATGAAATGAACTTTGGTAACGGCGGCACTAGTGTAGATACCACTGGTATTATTACCTATTTGCCCACCAATACCATTGGACAAAATAGTAACTTATACAATCCAACCTATAGTAAGATTGTTGATGATACTGCGGTTAATAATCTTAACCCTTTAAACAATAAAATGACTGTAACACATATTCCCGGTACAGTTTACACAGATATTTTAGTTAGTTGCTTGTTGGACTACGGTGAGCCAAGTGGCCAAAGTTTGTTTGATAACAGCCAAAGTCTAAACAGCGAGTATGTATTTGATGAACTAGGCCTACGCGGTCGTAGTACTGATGATACAAGCGGACTAACATCAACTGGTTTGCTATTAACACACGTAATTTTTCACCCTGTACAAAAAGCACTAAACCGCTTAATTCAAATCGATTACACCGTGCGTATTCAAACCTTAACAAATTTAAGTTCAAACGGATAATAGAATATGGCCTATAACTTAACCAGAACAGACGGAACCGTATTAATTAACCTAGGCGATGGATACATTGATTCCAGTACCGGCGTTAATCTTATTGGCCGCAATACCCCATCTTACGGCGACGCACAAAATCAAAACTTTGTTCGTCTATTAGAAAACTTTGCCGACACGCTACCGCCTAGTCAGACAGTAGCGGCATTAAACACACAAACAGGTACAGTTTGGTATGATACTACCAATCAGGTACTGCGTGTATATGATGGCTCCAATTGGAATTATTCAACAGGACGCATTATTGCTAGTTCTGCTCCACTAGCATCCGGCAACATCACACTACACGCCGGTGATCAATGGTACGACAACGTCAACAACCAACTTAATACCTGGGACGGTACTCAGTGGCAGTTGATTGGCCCGCAGGCTAGCTCTACCTATGGCAAGAGCGGTAGTTTTGTAGAAACAATATTAGATCCAGCTGGTATATACCATGTCGTAGTAAATGCCTACAGTAGTGGCAATTTAATTAGTGTTACAAATTACGATTCTACTTTTACTCCATTAACTCCTATTGCTGGTTTTACAACTATCAAGCCAGGAATTAATCTTAACACAAACAATAATAGTTTATATAATGGTACTGCTACCAACAGTACTTTATTGGCCAACATCACTCCTGCACAATTTGCTCGCAGAGATCAATATAATGCGTTTGCGTCAGACATTAGTGTTGCAGGAAACATTACATTTGGTTACGCTAACATACGCTTTACTAGTAACAATAATATTGCTGTACACAACAACGCTTACCAAGGCAATGTTAATTTTTATGTAAATTCAGGCCTGGGCAATATCAATACTTTACACATTGATGGTGTAACTGGTTTAGCAACTGTTTATGGTGATCCTGTAACATCAAAAGGTATTGCTACTAAAAATTATGTTGACAGTATTCAATCTGGTATCAATGCCAATGTTACAACATTAACTGGACAGGTTAATAATACATTATCAGATTTTTCAACTAGCATTGGCTCAGAGCTACAGGTTATTATTGCTCAAGCAACAGCTAACCTTACAACCGCACAGGCATTGATTAATTCAAATGTTTCTACATTAAGTTCTTCAACTGATTCTAGATTTAATTTTGCCAATATTGAATTTGGCATTGTACAGACTGAAATCAATTCTATAGATAATTATTTGTCATATTTGGCAACTACTGATAGCCCTGCGTTTACTGGCATACCAACAGCACCAAACGTACAGACTATGAACAATTATATTTCTAGTCTACAAGGCAGTGAATACGTAATTACTCTAGAAAGTCCATCGGGTGTATTCAACGAAGGCGATTACCTAACACAGATATTAGTTGCCCAAACCTGGCAACCAAATACAAACTATTCACTAAACAGTTTGATTGAAAATACAGCTACAGGTAATAGTTATATTGTCTACGGTAATGTCTACGCTAATTCATTTAGTTACATTGACCCCAACAATATTCAATATTTGTACACAGGCCGAACACATACCACAGCTAATTTTGCTGTTCAAGATGCGGTAAATGGTGCTACCCAAGTTAATGTATCTGTAGTAAGTGGATCATTAAACGTAGCACAGCCAAGTATAATGGCTGTTAACGGCATTAATTTAAACAACGCGATTACTGGCATACAATTATACAGTACAGGTTTACAATATCCTGGACTTGGTGATAATAGTGCTAACATCGCTACTACGGCTTATGTTGATGCTACAGCAAATTTAGTCTATGGCGATTATGTTAATCGTGTAACTACATTAACAAACTATTTGAATACACAAATAGCACAGTTAAATGCTCTCAAAGCAAACATTGACAGTCCAACACTAACAGGCAACGCGGCAGCTCCTACGCTGTCAAGTTTAACCTGGCAGTCAAATGTTGGAACACCACTAAGTGGAGATAGTACAACACGCATAGCAACTACAGCCTATGTTGCTCAAAGTATCCAGGGTCAGAAATTCAACTATACAGTAAGTAGCCAGCCACCAAGCGGTGGTAATGATGGCGACTTCTGGTTCCAAGTAAGCTAAGTCATGTACGGACGTGGAATATTTGTTAAAAAGAACGGACTTTGGGTCGAAACTACTCCGAGGGTAGCCGACCACAATAATCCACTGGCCAGTAATACTGGTAATACTGTTGTTGTTAGCGTTACAATTATTGGCGGCAGTGGTGGATCTGGTGGCGGCAATGGATACCCTGGTTATAACGGGCGTCAGGTCACTGGCAATCTTACACTAGGCTATAGCGATCAAATTACTGTAGCTATTGGCGCAGGTGGCGGAGCAGGTTCAGGAGGCGCCGGAGCTGGAGGTGGCAGTGGTGGCGCAAACAATCTAGGATTCAATGGAGCCAATGGTGGATCGGCTGGATCCGGTGGTGGTAACTCTGGAGGCGGTGGTGGTGGAGCAACCGTACTATTGCTAAACAAACAATTAAAAATCGTTGCCGGAGGCGGCGGAGGTGGAGGTGGCGGCGGAGCCAGCTCTGATGGTCGAGCAAATCAAGGCTATACTAGCGACGGACACCAATATGGATTACCCGGACAAGACAAAACATCTGGTGGTAATCAATATGTTGGGGGTGGCGGTGGTGGCAAGATCATCTGTACCAAACTATATCAGTTGGGATTATTGCCTGAAGACATTTATGCGGCAGACCAAGCATTTGGTGCTCGCTTAGTTGAACGTTACCCAGATGTATATAATGGCTATAGAGCTTGGGCAGAAATAGTAGTCGATTGGATGTCGGGTGATGGCCCACAAATGATGTTCTGGATACGTGACACAGAGCAACGTCGGCAGGCACAAATTAACTGGTCCACTCGGTGGGCACAGGCAATAGCAACTCCTTGGGCCAATTGGATGGCTAATCGCAACAGCCGTACTGGATTTGCCTTAATGGTAGTTGGTACTCCAATTAGTTACGGGGTAGGTGTATGGCGTCGAGTATTTGGTGCCAGCAAAAAGCCAGCTGGATTTGTTAAAGGGCTAGCCTTAATTGGTGTATTTACGCTACTACGAACTGTAGTAACCATTGGAAAATTGTTAGGAAAATAAAATGTATACAATAGATAGTTTAAGTGAACAGGTTATCAATAGTTTAAGTGATGCTGAACGCGATCAACTGTACAACATACTGGTAAACAATACTGGATTAATGTTAAAGTTAATGCCAAATTTACCTTTGTTACTACATATCAGCGGTCAAGATAGAAATATTGCTCATCCAGTTATTGCTAATTTTGAAGCATGGAAAACAAACCAATCACAGGCCTAACAGTACGCCGAGTCATTGGGCCAGAGCTAACAGCGTTATGGCCTAAAGTAGAGGAATACATTGGTCGAGCTCAACCTTGGGGGTATGGTGATCATACTATTGAGCAGATTAAATTAGAATTGATAGTAACAGATAGATGGATACTGCTAATAGCAGAAGATGAAAATAAGGAAATACACGGAGCCGCAACATTTACTTTTATTGAATATCCCAACGATAAGGTAGCATTTATGACTTATATAGGTGGGCACTTAGTTAGCAACCCTGCTACAAATGCTCAATTAGAACGTATATTAAAATCATATGGTGCTACTAAAATACAAGGGTTTGTTAGAAAAAGTATGGCGCGATATGCCAGAATGTTTGGATACCGTGAACGAGGAATTGTTGTAGAAACTAAATTATGAGCCAATACTATAGCCGACGCCAATTATATTCTCTAGGTGAACCCCTAGGAGATAGTGCTACCCAGACTAAAGTGGGAGGCGGCCGTATCTACGGAGGTGGTGGTGGCGGGGGAGGTGGTGGACACAACACAGGACCCCAGGGCGGGGGAGGTGGTGGTGGAGGTGGAGGCTACGGCGGTGGTGTTGGCGGAAACCAATACGGCGAAAACGATGGTGCTTATAGCGGAAGTAATGGCGGAAGTCTAGTACCGTCTGGATGTGTTGAAACAGATTCAGGCTTGGGTGCCAGTGCTGATGGTAAAGTAATAATAAGTTATGTTAGCCCATCACGTTTATTCAGTGGCGGGGATATATCTTTTGATGGATATACCTGGACACATACTTATACTACAGATACACCAGCATCAGAATCTATATTTACAACCAAAGGCGCCCCAAGCGGGTTTGGTCCTTTTGTTGAAGTAGCACAAGGGTGGACAAAGATCAACGGAGAATGGAAACAATTCTTTCCGAGCACTGGTAAAATTACATTTAACCCAGATGGTACACTAGATTTAACAACATCTCAAGGAGTCCTGTCTGGGGTTTTACCTGCCGATGCGGCAAAGTTAGCACAAGGTGTAAACAACACCAACGCCGGACAGCTAGATTACGCAAGTAGTGTTCGTGCGTCCAACCAATTATTTTATCTAAGCCAGGTTACACCTTATCCTATTACTGCCAACAATGTTATAGCACCAAACGCATTCAGCTCCGGCGCAGTAGTAGTAATTGATAAAAATGGAAATCCAGTAGACATAGCTGATTCTAGCGATCCAATTGGTACATTCTTAAATTACGTGTTTGACCCAACACTAGACGGCGGCAATGAAGCACAACAAAATAGTTTTATAAGTTGTATACAGGCTGCCGAGTATGTACAGGCTGTTAATAACAGTTTGTCTGGCACTACTAATACCTATACATTTACAGTTCCACCTGGAATTTTCCAGGTTACCATAGATGCCGTTGCTGGCGGAGGTGGCGGCGGAGGTGGAGAAGAAGTAGGTGTAGGTGATGCTGGAGGCGGTGGTGGTGGAGCTGGCTACGTACAAGGACAAACTATGACAGTAAGTCCTGGCGAGCAACTGACTATTACTATTGGTCAAGGCGGCGGTGGAGCACCAGTAGTCGGAAGAACAACCGGAGCACCTGGCGGAGCACCTGGCTCAAGCACAGCAATTACAGGTTTAGACGGACATATTGTGGTTACAGGTGGACGTGGAGGCGGCGGTGGAGCCAGCGCAGATACCGGTGGGGGTGGTGGCGGCAAGATCATCTGTACTAAGCTCTATGAACTTGGACTACTACCCAAAGATATTTACGAAGCCGACCAAGCGTTTGGCGCTCGTTTAGTTGAAAGTTACCCAGACATTTATAACGGATATCGTGCCTGGGCTGAAATTGTAGTTGATTGGATGAACGGGCAAGGTCCTAAGATGATGCCTTGGATGTCAGATGATGAATTTAGCACAGCGGCACAACAGTGGTCCACTCGATGGGCACAGGCAATAGCAACACCGTGGGCCAATTGGATGGCACACAAAAACGATCGTACAGGATTAGCACTGATGATTGTAGGTACACCAATCAGTTATGCTGTAGGAGTATGGCGTCGGATATTTGGGCCAGCACGTAAACCAGCAGGATTTGTTAAAGGGCTAGCTCTTATTGCGGTATTTGTATTATTAAGAGCTATTGTACTAATAGGAAAGGGCAAATAATATGGCAGGCGGTGGAGCAGGTGGAACCCCAAACGGCAGCCCAGGTGCTGACGGGCAAGGCGGTAGCGGAGATAGCAGTTCAGGATCCGGCGGTGCAGGTGGCAGTACACCTTTTGGCACAGGTGGCGCTGGCGGCGTCCCTGGGGATAGCACCGGCAAAGACGGCCAAGGCTATGGAGCCGGCGGCGGTGGAGCAGGATTTACAGATAGAACCGGTCCACTTAACTGGGGCGGAGGCGCAGGTGCGCCGGGGCTAGTAAGAATTTATTGGGGGCCACAACAAGACCCAAATTACACTACAGTACCAAAGTAATAATTTTGATAAGTACAGTATAACGGAATAAAATATGCCATACACAATTAATCATTATAACGGCAACGTATTAATACAAACAATTAACGACGGGTTTGCAGACAATTCAACCTCGCTGACTTTCCCTGGCCCAAATTATGTAGGCTATGGGCAGTATCTTAACCAAAACTTAGTATATCTACTAGAGAATTTTGCGGGAAACACAGCACCCGGCGGTCAAAATGTACCTGGACAACTTTGGTTTAACACACAACAACAAACATTAAACGTATTTACAAGTGCTGGATATGTTCCAGTATCTGGTGTTATTGTAAGTAATCTACAACCAGCTGGTACTAAACCCGGCGATACTTGGTTTAATACTGGTACAAGTCAGTTTTATTTGTTTGATGGAACTGATTGGAATTTAATTGGGCCAGCATACACTAGAGCACAAGGTATCAGCGGTGCAGTACCTGTTCCGGTAGTTGATACGCTAGGTACTGTACATAATATTCTTCAACTACAGTATGGTAATGTAGTTATTGCTACAGTCAGCGGAGATCCAACGTTTGCTCCTGCTTCAGGATTATCTGGTTTTACCTTAGTAAAACCTGGTATTACATTTAACAGTTCAATGACTGCTTCGATTAATACCAACATTGTTGGTACCCTAACCGGTAACGTAGTTGCTCAGTCTATATCTGGCACATTAACTGGACCAGTGTTTGGTAACTTAACTGGTGACGTAGTTGGTAACTTAACTGGTAACGTTGTAGCAACTACACTAGTTGGGTCATTGACTGGTAACGTACAAAGTAGTCGTGGGCAAATAACAAACTTTAGTACAGCTAACGCTGTGATTGCTGGCGGATATATTACAGTATCAAATGTAACAACCCTAACATTAACAGCTACAAATCTCAGTACAGCCAATGCTGTAATCACAGGAGGCACAGCAACAGGCCTTGCTAACATTTCAGCTACAACTGGTTCTTTTTCTACCATTAACGTAACAACAGAAATTGTTGCTAATTTACGTACAGGCAACGCACAAATTACTGGTGGTAACTCATCTGTAACAAATGCAACATCGGTAAATGAAACCGCTACAAACTTTAGTACTGGTAATGCTCTTATCACCGGCGGTAACGTTAATGGCCTTACTAATTTAAGTGCGGCAACCGCATCCTTCCAAAATTTAACTACAACTTCTATTAGTATCAGCAGTGGTAGTATCGCTGGTTTAACTAACTTAGGTTCTGGTAATGCTACTATTACAAACTTTAGCACTGGCAACGCACAGGTCACCGGCGGTACGCTAGCAAATGTATCAATAACTACTCCTGTTGTTACTCGAGCAAACTTAGTAAATGCTATTGCAAATACTCCAGCAACTAATGATCGTACTGCCAACGTAGCTACTACCGCTTTTGTTCATAATGTTATGCCAACTGGTATGATTATTATGTGGGGCGGTTTAGTTTCTAATATTCCAAGTGGCTGGCATTTATGTGATGGCACTGGTGGTACACCAGATTTACAAGATAGATTTATTGTAGGCGCTGGAAACAATTATAATGTTGGCGACTCAGCTGGTCAAAACACCACTACACTAACTACTGCTATGTTACCAAGCCATAACCACTTTGTAACATTAACTGGCAATACAAATACTGCTGGTAGTCACTCACACGGAGTGGCAATAACTGACAATGGACACGCACACGTTATGCCGGGTGACGATCAGCTAGCATTTGCTGCCGGCCGTGCTAACTGGAGTGGATCATCAGTTGACAGTTTTGGATACGATGCTACCAGTGTAGCCAGTGGCGGTGGAAGATTATGGAATACAACAACTGCTAGCACTGGTATTGGCGTCAGCATTAATACTGCCAATGACCACTTACATTCGTTAACTATTTCTGGAAATACTGCGTCAACTGGTGCTGGTACAGCATTTGATAATCGCCCACCTTACTACGCACTTTGCTTTTTACAGAAAGTCTATTAATGATTATAGAGTTGGACAATTTTGTTAGTCCAGATATTGTAAATTATTTAAGCGGCAAATTACGTGAATCTAAAAGCATTTACGGTGAAGCAAACGAGTATCATAGACAGGGTGTTACTGTAACAATTAGTAAAATCCCAGAGTTAGCTGAAGTTAACAACCAACTCAGCAAAATTTTTGGTAAAATTAAGCAAACTGTACGCGAGTATTACAGACCCAGTTACAGCGGTAACAGCGACACAGGATACGAATATCACTTGTACGAACCCGGCGATGTATGCGAACTACACAGTGATAGCGAAATAGTAGCAGGTGTGAATGAATTACGCTATGCCAGCGTGGTTCTTCATTTAAGCACAATTAACAATGGTGGGGAATTGGTTTTTCCAGCACAAAACCAAACGGTAACAACACGTGCTGGAAAAGTAGTAATTTTCCCTCCATATGGTATGTTCAGCCATTATACAACCCCTAGCACAGAAGCCAGGGAAGTAATAGTATCGTGGCTAACATACGATGGTGTAGGCATTGTTAAAAAAGGCATAAATATAACAAGCAATCAAGGACTATAAATGTCATACACAATTAACCTAACCTCTGGTACATCATTAATCCCAGGCGGTCTTAGCGATGGTACAGTAGATACCACCCATTCCAGCCTAGTTTTAATTGGTAAAAATTACGCTGGTTATGGCCAGTTTTTAAACGATAACTTTGTAAAATTATTAGAGAACTTTGCGTTTAGCCAAAGTCCAAGTAATCCTTTAGCAGGACAATTATGGTGGGACACTACAAATAATGTATTAAAAGTATACACTGGCTCAAGTTGGAAAATTTCAACAGGTGCTACAAGTGCTCCTGCTAGTGCACCCCCATCTGATTTAACTAAAGGCGGCGGCGACTTATGGTTTGATAACACAAACGGACAGTTAAAAGTATATGACGGTAGCAAGTTTGTTACAATCGGACCAGCCGCAACTACAGCAACAGGCGACTCTGGTGTAGTTCCTAGTTTATTAACTGACACAGCAGGTCAGGTTCACACAATTATTCAATTTAGAATTAAAGGTTTAGTTTACGCTATTTTTGCGTATGAAAACTTTAGTACAGTTACTCCTGGATTTACCACTATTGTTGCCGGTATGAACTGGAACAGTACAAACGTTCCGGCTATGGGTCTAAGCAATCAAAGTGTTGCTCCTCTTGCTGGTAACCTAGTATTACGTGACAACAACGGTGGTATACAAGCAGGCGCTATTGCTGGTAGTTCAGCAACTATTACTGGTCCTATTTCAGCAACTGGTGGTATCACTGGTTCGTTAACTGGTAACGTTAGTGCTACGTTGGCCACAGTTGGCACACTAAATGCCACAACAATTACAGCCGCAGGTGGTATTACAACCAGCACTGGATTTAACGGAACACTATTAACTTCCGCACAACAAAATATTACACAACTTGGTAACATTTACAATTTAAGCACAAACGGTACAACCAATTTGTATGGAAGAGCCTACTACAATGGCGCAGAAATTGCAACCACTGGTGCTAACGCAAGTATCACGTTTGGTTACCTAGACAGCACAGTAATTGGTTTTAACACACCAAGTTCAGCAACATTTACAACAGTAACAGTTGGAGCAACTGGTGTCAGTCCTGGTATTATTCCGGCATCAAACGCAGTTATTAACCTAGGTTCTAGTACAGCGTTCTGGAACGGTATGTATGCCAATGCCGCTATCGTTAACCAGGTAATTACATCTGGTAATATTACCGCTGGCGCTAATTTAAGTGTAGTATCAAACGTTGCGGCCGGCAATCTAGTATCAAGATCGATTACTACATCTCCTACTGTTAATGCCGCAAACGTAAACGTTACATCAAATCTATTCTTAAACAACACAGCTACACTAACAGTATTCAATACTGTGGTAACTGGTAACGTTACACCAAGTGCTAACTTAGCAAGTAACCTAGGTAGTGTGTCAAATTGGTTCAACAACATTTACGGTACTGCTATTCACGCACAATACGCCGACTTGGCAGAACGCTTCCATGCAGACGCAGAGTATGCTCCAGGTACCGTTGTAGAAATGGGCGGACTATACGAAATTACTCAAGTGGTTGAGGAATTAAGTGATAAAGTTTTTGGTGTCATAAGTACTAATGCAGCCTATTTGATGAATTCTGGGGCTGGCGACAATTTAACTCACCCACCTGTAGCAATGAGCGGACGTGTTCCAGTTAGAGTAATTGGGTTTGTTGCCAAAGGCGATCGTTTGGTCAGTGCCGGGCAAGGTCGTGCAAGAGCAGGAAAAACATCAGAAATTACAGCATTCAATGTCATTGGACGCAGTTTGGTTGACAAGCATAGCGAAGAAGAATGTACAATTGAAGCTATTGTAAAGATAAATTCATAGGAAATAAGAAATATGGCGTACCAACAATTAGGCCTAATTCAGGCAAGCGACTATAACACACTAGTCGACGTTCAGAATAGCACGGCAGCAAATACTCTTAATGCTATCTGGGCTGGCGGACAGTATGATAACGGTTACGGTCAAACTTTAATTCCTACAGTTAGTCAAACCGGTACTGTTACTGCTACACAATGGGCACAATTGATTAATACATTAAATTCAGTTTACACACACCAAGGCGGTAGTGGATCTGGTATTAGTGCTGTTACATCTGGTCAGACTATTAACTATCTAAGCACATTACAAAGCAGTTTGACTACTGCCTGGAACAATCGTTTGTTGTTTAATAGTACCCAAGGTACAACAACTACAGGTAGCACCTACAGCCCAAACTATGTACACGGCAATGCTCCAACTCAATATTCAGACTCATTTACTCGTACTATAACATTTGCTTCTGCTGATCAGGCTCGTTATTTCTTTAATGCCGGCGGCCAGATTAACTTTGTTATCACCTCAGTATCAAACGGTGACGGTACAAGCCGTTCAGGCGACTTAGTAACTCTAATTGGTACAAACTTTGGTAGCTTTACAACATTTCGAGCACATACCAATGCAGGACGTCAAGGTAGCGGTGGCACAGTTAATACCAATACTACCAACGTTGGCTATTACGAAATGACTACTAGTCCACAAACACTATCACAAATTACTAGTACCAACAGCACATACTCTGGAGACTATTGTACTCTACAGGTATCCAGCAATGGTACACAGGGTCTAAACCAAGACCGCGGAAGCGTACTGTACTTTACCTTTACCTATGTATCTGCTACACGTGCCGACGGTGACTACACAACCAGTAACCCACAAGGTTCACAAGGTTCACAAAAAGAAACCGGTGGTGTAAACTACAGCAACTATTGGTACTTTAACGATAGTACTAACATCACTATCAATCATCGCGTTGATATTGTTTATCCAGAAACTACAAACCTAAGTAATACTTGGGGTACTGTAACAATCTCTTAATCCAAAGTAGTTGACATTCCAGGTGTAGACTAGTATACTAGCTGTCTACACCTATATTCTATTATGAGCGAAATCGAACAACTCACTGCCGAAATACGTCGGGCAACTGATTACCAAATTAACAAACGCATCTTGCGTGAAAAAATCCAAACAGATTTGCATTTTGCTTATAATGGTGGCCTGTTTAAAGTTACTCCAGAGTTATTAATGTTCAGTTCAAGTTGGCCAAAACACGAGCCACTTTATCTAGAAGACACATACCAAAACCCTATACATATTATAGATCCAGAATTCTTTGCAACACAATGTAAAGAACATTATCAACAAGTAATGAATCGTTGGCATCAAGAACATGGCGAACTCAAACGTCTCCGCAAAATCTAAAGGCATCATTATATTTGCCTTCAATACGCAGGTAGACTACGTGTCTATAGCTGACCTAACAAGTCGTTTGGCTGCACACAATCTCCAATTACCAATTACCTTAGTAACAGATGATACTACTACGCCCACGTTTGCCTATGATCAAATAATTCGTATCAATCCTGAACGTGCGACTTTTAGAATCAACGATGGTAAAGAAATAGCCTGGCGCAATCGGGGAAGATACAATGCCTATGAACTAAGTCCATACGACACAACTATATTGCTTGATGTTGACTATCTAATGTTAGACAATAGTCTATTAAAAATAGCAGACACAGTTCAAGACTATAGATTAATGCATCACAACACCACAGACATTGGGCCGGCCTATGAAGAAATGGGCGAAACTAGTTTACCATTTGTATGGGCTACAGTAGTTGTATTTAAAAAAACTGAACGCAGTCAAATGTTGTTTAATCTAGTAGGAAAGATACAACGTAATTATCACTACTATAGAGAATTATATAATATACGTGAAGGCAATTATCGCAATGACTACGCATTTGCTATTGCTAACAATATTCTCAGTGGATACAACTTAAATGAATCACAGAGTATTCCGTGGCCTATGTACACAGCAGATCAAAAGATAGAACGTATTGTAACGACTGCTACTCAGGTTAGAATCTATTACGATAAATCAGCTACAGTAGTACCACGTATGAATATACACGTAATCGACAAAGAGTATTTACAAAGTGATAACTTTCGACAGGTAGTGGAGGCAATAGTTGAGCCAACATAAAGAACAACAGGGTTTTGTTACTTTCGCACAAAACACAGACACAGTAGATTATTTGGAGCTGGCATATCTGCAGGCTCTTAATGTTAAAGCAACACAAAAGAATAACCAATACGCAGTAATTGTTGACACAGCAACTGAGGAGAAAATTAATGATAGCCATCGTCGTGTTTTTGATTATATTATTCGTGTTCCCTATGACAATAATAATGCTTCCTCTAATTGGAAGCTGGGCAATGAATATCAGGTTTTTAATCTCACACCGTTTAAAGAAACTATTAAATTAGAAAGTGACTTACTGTTTACTCGCAGTATTGACCATTGGTGGACAGCCTTTAGATTAAAAGATTTATGTTTAAGCACACACGCTAGAAACTATAGAGATTTAATATCCGGTGTAAGAAAATATCGGCGTGTGTTTGACGACAATGAATTGCCAGACGTATATAACGGACTGATGTATTTTAGATACAGTCGTGATGGCGCTAACTTTTTTAAAGTAGCCGAAGTATTACACCGTAACTGGCATCATATAAAAAATGAAATCTTAGTAAACTGTAGAGAAGATAATCCCAGCACTGATGTACTGTATGCGCTGGCCGCAATGATAGTGGGAGTTGAAACCTGTACAATGCCCGGGATGGATTTTATTAATTTTGTACATATGAAATCAGAATTCAATGGGTGGTTAGATGCTCGTAGTTGGGTGGATACAGTTTTATATGAACAAGAAGGTGATGTTATTCGCATAAACAATTTAAATCAGTTAAGCCCAGTACACTACTATGATAAAAATTTTGCTACTAAAGAATTAATCGAGTACTATGAATCAAGAATTTGAACTTGAAATCGAACGGTTATTGGAACCAATTCGGCCACCTGCGATTGAATATAGGCTTTACTATAATGAGGATGGCAACATTACGGCCTGTACAATGATAGAAGATCCTGCTATAATTGGATCTTATATTGTGGTTGATAAAGAAACGTACGATAATTATTTTCGATATACTGTAGTAGATGGAAAATTAAAAAAGTTTGAATCTGACGCACAGTACCGAGTAAAATTACGCAAGTCTACACAAGGACTAGCAGTTGTAAAAAATCATGCCGGCATTATACTAGAGTCTGGCGATGAATACCAAGATATAGAATATTATGAACGAATTAATTGACGTAGCAGATTTAGATTGTATATACTTAACATACGATGAACCTAAAAAAGAAGAACACTGGATACAGATCCAAAACATGGTGCCCTGGGCCAAACGAGTCGATGGAGTTAAAGGTAGTGATGCCGCTCACAAAGCGGCTGCCGATGCTAGTGATACAGACCGGTTTGTGCTTATTGATGGCGATAACATTCCAGATAGTAATTTTTTCAACCTGCAATTGGTTCTTGACAATACCAATCGCGATTGCGTATTTCGCTGGCGGGCTCGCAACGCTATTAACGGACTGATGTATGGCAACGGCGGACTTAGCTGTTGGACTAGAGATTTTATCTACAGTATGCGTACACACGAAAACTCAGATGGTACGGCAGAAAATGATGTAGAGTTTTGTTTTTATCCTAACTACTGGGCAATGGCTGATTGCTATAGTGTAACATATCCTAATGCTACTCCATTTCAGGCCTGGCGTGCCGGGTTCCGTGAAGGTGTTAAGATGTGTTTAGATCGCGGCAGTCTTCCTAATATGACAGAATTTGAATCGCGTGTAAACAATCGTAACTATGATAATCTTTGTATATGGCAAAGTGTAGGCGCAGATGCCGACAACGGCTTTTGGGCAATATATGGAGCACGTCTTGGTACGTTTATGACTATGATAGAAGGTTGGAACTATCGAGACGTACAAGATTTTGATGTGCTGGCTAGACTATGGGAAAGTTTTAGTAAAGATGGCGCAGATGAATGCCGTAGCGTTGGTGATATACTACGTAAGCGTTTAAGTTTATCTATAGTAGATATGGATCCAGAAGAAAGCAGATTCTTCAAACATCATTATAAATCAACATTTAAAAATCAAGGGCCGATGGTTCGTGAGTAAATCAGACTTTATGTCTGCCGCAGAGCAGATGCAAGAAAAACTAGGAACTGCTTTATGTTTGGCTAAGTGGAAACAGGTTAGCCTACATTTAGCCACAGGGTTAAATAATAGCTGTTACCATCCACCATTGCATCCAATTGACGCCAGTGTATTAAAAGACAATCCTGGCGCACTACACAACACCGAGCATAAGAAACAGCAACGTGTTATTATGCTTAAGAATGAACGTCCCGGCGAATGTAGTTATTGCTGGACACAAGAGGATTTAGGAAACCTAAGTGACAGACACTACAGATCGGGAGAGCCATGGGCGGCCGAAGACTATGATAAAATTAGAACAAGTACCGGAAATGAAACGGATGTTATTCCGTCGTACGTCGAGGTTAACTTCAACCATGCGTGTAATCTGCGATGTAGTTATTGTAGCCCTCAGTTTAGTAGTAAGTGGATGGAGGAAGTGGATCGATGGGGCGGATACCCAACCAGTACGATACATAATGATCCCCGCCATTTTGTTGGCAATCGGCGCCCTATACCTGCTTCCCAAGATAATCCTTATGTCGATGCATTTTGGGAATGGTGGCCAACCCTTTATCCACAACTAAAACATTTCCGTATGACTGGTGGTGAGCCACTAATGGACAAGAATACCTATAGAGTATTTGACTATGTACTAGCACTACCTAATCCAGAATTACATTTGAATGTTACCAGTAACTTTAGTGTAGAAGATAACTTAATGAACAAGTATCTTGACTATGTAAAACAATTATGTTCTACACAAATTGAACATTTTATGCAGTATGTTAGTGTAGACTCTGGCGACATACGACACGCTGAGTATATACGGCACGGACTCAATATGAATCGACTACACGAGAATGTCAATAGATTCTTAACAGAAATTCCGCACCGTAATAGTCTTACATTTATTATTACTATGAATAATCTAAGTGTACTCGGACTACAACGACAATTAAATTGGATTCTTGAATTACGTAAAAAGTACAGCACTACATATCAACGTGTTTGGTTTGATACTCCGCTACTACGCACACCGACCTGGCAAAGTCTACAAATATTGCCACCTGTGTATGCGGGTGTATTAGAACGTGTAGCTGACTGGATGGAACTTAATTTAGAAACACCAGACGATCCATTCCACGGATTCAAAGACTACGAAGTACAACGTATGCGTCGTGATATAGATTGGATGCGAGAAGGTTGTAATTTAGATCCAAAATATGTTAAACTACAACGAGCTGACTTTTATCGTTTCTTTAATGCTCACGATACTCGTCGACAAACTGATTTTTTAGCAACCTTTCCTGAAATGAAAGAATTTTGGGATGAATGTAGATACCATGCCCAGAACTAATAACGAGACAGATTTAGAATACAAACGCCGTGTAATTGACATTAAGTCAGAGTCGTTCTGCGGCGCAAAATGGTATAACGCTACTATATGGTTAGGATCGGGACAAACTACTAGTTGTCATCACCCACTACCACATCAGGTCAGTGTTGAGGACGTAATAAATAATCCTAAAGCACTACATAATACGCCAAAGAAAAAAGCCGAACGCAAACAAATGCAACAAGGCGAACGCCCAGGCGGTTGCGAGTACTGCTGGAAAATAGAGGACATAGGCCGTGATAACATCAGCGACAGAGTATATAAAACAGTTATCTATTCAGACGAAGACCTGGATAGCGCATACCAATTGGATTCAAATGCAGACGTTGATTTACAAACTTTGGAAATCGCATTCGATCGTACCTGTAATTTTGCTTGTTCCTACTGTAACCCTGCTTTCAGCTCAACTTGGGTTAATGATTTGGATCGCAACGGCCCTTATGTGGAATTGGTTAGTGATGGCAGAAATCATTTTACTCACAATCATTCTAGCAGTCAGCTTTACAAGTTTAATCAACAGAATCCTTATGTTGATGCCTTCTTTAAATGGTGGGAATCAGACCTCCACAGAACACTAAAAGAACTCAGACTAACCGGCGGTGAGCCTCTTATGAGTGGTGATACCTGGCGATTACTAGACTGGTTTAAAAACAACAATACAGACATAAAGTTTGCTATGAACAGCAATCTTGGCGCCAAGGACGATCTAATTGATCGACTAATAGATGCTACACACAGCATCAAGCATTTTCATTTGTATACCAGTAATGAATCAATAAGCCAACAAAGCGAATACATACGTGATGGGTTAGTCTGGGACGATTGGGCTAACAACGTAGAAAAAGTACTAACCAATGGCAAGTTAGAAGGCTTCCATATGATGTGTACTATTAATGCCTTGTGTCTAGATACGCTAGACAGCTTCTTAGACTGCTGTTTAAATTGGAAACGTGAATACGGACGAGACTTCCCAACCTTTAGTTTGAATATCCTGCGCTTCCCTAGTTTTCAGAGCCCATTGGTTCTACCTGATAATTTGCGTACACACTATAAAATTAGACTACAAGATTGGTTAGATGCTAATCGCGATGATCCGATGTTACATCAATTTGAAATCAATCAACTACAAAGATTAATTGACTATCTTGATGTAGTTAAAACTCCGCATATGGGCGCCGCAGAACAATCAGTACTACAACAAGACTTTAAAAAGTTTTATACACAATACGACCAACGCAGAGGTAAAAACTTTACAGAAGCATTTCCGGCATTGGCCAATTGGTACACAACACTATGAGCAAAGACTTTTATAACAAAGGTTATGACTATATGGCTCGTAAGCCATATTTCATTGAACGTGAAGATTTAACTCCACGCCAATGGCAGTTGTTGACCGAAAGCGATCGTTTTTGTATGTTGCCGTGGGTACATTTACACGCCTTTCCGGATGGTCGTGCTTATCCTTGTTGTTTAAGTGACTATTGGCATCCAGTAGGAGACCTACGTAAAAATACCATGGAAGAAGTATGGAATCAAGATCCATACAAAACAATGCGTAAGAATATGCTTACTGAACGTGAGTGTAAAGAGTGTACAAAATGCTATGAGCAGGAAGCCAATGGTTTCTTTAGTATGCGTAACGACGCCAATCGTAATTACGGACATCACATAGCCGAAGCAGAAAGAACAGAAGAAGATGGAACAAACCCCGAATTTAAAATACGTTATTGGGACGTCAGGTTTAGCAACTTATGTAATTTTAGTTGCCGTAGCTGTGGTCCTATTTTTAGTTCAAATTGGTATAACGATCACGTAAAGTTATATAATCGTAAACCCGATGTATTGGGCCGCGATATGCTACGTGTAGAGTATGCCGCAGGTGATGAAGATGATATGATACGTCAAATGATGCCACACGTTCCGCATCTGGAGCAGGTATACTTTGCCGGTGGCGAGCCACTAATCATGAAAGAGCATTACTTCCTGCTAGAAAAGTTAGAAGAACTTGATAAAACAGACGTGCGTATTCAATACAATACTAACTTCAGTGAACTACGCTATAAAGACAAACACGTATTTGACTACTGGCGCAAATTTAAAAATGTCAGTGTGGGTGCTAGTTTAGATGCCAGTGGAGCTAGAGCGGAGCTGATGCGTAAAGGAACTGACTGGGCACAGGCTGTAGATAATCGTCAACGCATGATTCAAGAAGTCCCGCACGTAGACTTTTACATTAGCGCCACGGTTAGCGCAATGAATATCTTACACGTATTAGACTTCCATAGAGAGTGGACAGAATTAGGATTAATTAGAGCACAGGACTTTAATGTAAACATTTGCCAAAGTCCTGAATGGTATCGCGTTGATATATTTCCAGAAGAGTTTAAGAAAAATGTTATTGTTCCAGCATATGAACAACATATTGCTTGGTTAGAGCCACAAGACAAACTACGTCGTGCTACAAATGGATTTAAGTCAGCGTTAAACTTTATACAGGCCAACGACCAACATCAACATTGGCCACGTTTTGTAGAAGAGTGTGCTAAATTAGATCGTATACGTGGAGAAGACTTTTGGGCAACGTTCCCGGAGTTTGACAGCCTAAAATGATAGACTACCAAGATATACGTTCGGTACATTTTGAGATTAGTACTAGATGTAATAGTACCTGTCCTGATTGTCCGCGTAACTTTCGCGGTGCCAATGTAATAGACACTTACCCCGTAGTAGATATGAGTCTTAAAGATGCGAAGCGAGTATTTTCTCCTGCGTTCTTAGAACAGTTAGATCATATTACTATAAATGGTAACTACGGAGATTTTGTTACCGCACGTGATGGGCTTGCTATTGTTGAATACTTTAGATCTAGTAATCCCGGGCTACGCATAGAAATCAGCACCAATGGTAGTGCTCAGCCTAACTTATGGGAACCACTGGCACGTACCGGTGCTCGTGTGTATTTTAGATTAGATGGACTAAAGGATACACATCATTTATATCGCCAAGGTACTGACTTTGATTTTATATTAAAAAATGCCGGTAAGTTTATTGCCGCTGGTGGCGAAGCAGTTTGGTCAATGATTGTGTTTGATCATAATCGTCATCAGGTTGCCGAAGCACGACAAATGAGTAAAGATCTGGGATTTTGTGAATTTGATGAAGTATATGCTGGGCGTGACATTATGCCGGTGTTTACCAATGATGGTCGATTGAGTCACGTGATTGGAGACTATCGTGGTAGCACAGATTTTAAACAATTATTTGAAACTTACAATTATTATAAAATAGATCCTAATGTTGCTGTACGAGCCGAAACTACTAGTCGCCCAATTGATTGTTATTCAAAACGCAGTCAAGAAGTCTATGTATGCGCCAATGGAGAAGTATATCCTTGTTGTTGGTTAGGTAACTATCCGACACACAGTTGTAGTCGTCCTAGCAACGCACAACTACAACCTTTAATTAAAAACAATAATGCCATCGAATACGGATTAGTACAGGCTATTGAATGGTTTAACGAAATAGAAAAAACCTGGGCAATCGATACTGTACCAAACGGAAAAATATATGAGTGTAATCAAACCTGTGGAATTAAAACAGCTACCTAAAACAATTTGTATGCTACCTTGGATGAGTATTGAAACTAGTCCAATGGGCACAGTACGTCCGTGCTGTATGGCGCACGACGAAATAACCGATGCCAATGGCAAGAAATATGATCTAAATGAAACCACGATTGAAGAAGCGTACCACAGTGAATATATGCAAGATTTGCGTCGTCAATTTAGGGCCGGGGTTAAGCCAAGCACCTGTAGCCGTTGTTGGGAAGAAGAAGCAGCCGGTCGCGATAGTAAGCGAATTCACAGTCAGGTTCGACTTAAAGAATTGTATAAACAGGTAGACTGGGCAAATGATGACCCTGATCAACTATGGTTTGTTGATCTGAAGTTGGGTAACATTTGTAATCTTAAATGTCGTATATGTGGATCGTGGTCTAGTAGTAAGTGGGCTGAAGAAGAAATGAATTACTTAGAGCCAGGGCGTAATAAAAAAGAACATATTGCCTACACCTGGTTAAAGCAAGGTGCCTGGCCGCGCAAGACAACAACCTTTTGGGATAATATGCGTGATATAATTCCCAACATACGCTACTTTGAATTCACTGGTGGCGAGCCTTGGATGATTGAAGAACATAAAGACTTATTAAAGTTTGCTTGCCAAACGGGCCATGCAAAACACATAGACATTCATTACAATACCAATGCTACTCAATGGGACACAAACTTGTTTGATCTATGGGCAGAGTTTGGTCGTGTTGATGTTGCTTTTAGTATTGACAACGTAGGCGATCGCTTTGAGTATGAACGTTATGGTGCTAAGTGGGATCGTGCTAACGAAATCGTTGATGTAGTTAATAATATGACCAATCACCCTAGCCACGGTAACATTACTACACAGCTATGTTTTACGATTAATATACAAAATGTCTATTACTTAGATGAATTACTAGCCTGGGCTGATACAAAAAACTTTGGTAGCATTTACTTTAATATGCTACATAGTCCAGATCATATGAGCATACAGCGTATGACTCCTCGAGCACAGGAACTTGTACTTGATAAATTAAAAACAACATTTTGGTCTAGCCACGTTTACCAAGAAGAAATTGATAGTGTTATTAATTTTATCACTGCCGGTCCGGGTAGTGATGGGTCTGAGTTTTTACGTAAAATGAAACAAACAGATCAATACCGCCAACAAGATTTTCGTGACACACATCGTGAAATAGCTATTGCTATGGGCTATGAAGATTAAACTCATACACCTAGACAACGACTTTGGTCGCGTCATCTATCCAGCGTTTCGCGAATGCTTTGATCCCCATTTTGAACTAGAACAGTATTCTGCTGAGCGTGACTATGATAAAGCCAGCACGGTGTTTGTATTAAATACTGCCCAGGATATGTATCTTAATAGTTTAGTAAGTGCCGGGTATAAAGTTTTAGTAGAAAATTTACAAGAGAACAGTATACCTTACGTAAATAGTTCTCCGTTGGTACGATATATGATCTGTGTTAATGATCGTAGATTGCCCGAATCCTATATTACAGTTCCGTGGTTCTTTTGGTATAGAGAAAGTCGTTTATTTAATTACCAACATCTTGTACGAGAATCAAAATTTGATCGTAAATTTTTGTTGATGATGAATTACCAAAGATCCTTTAGAGATTACATACACGAAGCGTTCCAGGGCATTGCAGATCAAGGCCTGTATAGTTATGTCGACAGAGGAATCAGACTAGAAGGCGACATTGAACGCAGTACAAAACATTGGGATAGGTACATTAATCCCGATTGGTATAATCGCACACAGTTTAGCATAGTAGTAGAAACAGCCGTTAGCCGCGGTCGTTTAGAAGTTTTTGTAACAGAAAAAACAATGAAGCCATTGGCACTACGGCACCCGTTTATAACTATTGCTTGCCCAACTACACTACATTTTATACGCGAAGGTGGATTTGAAACTTTTGGTAATTTATTTGATGAGCACTACGATCTGGTGTCTGATGATGAACGCAGAATAGAACTAGTTTGGCGACAGGTTGTTGCTTACGATCATCAAGACTACTCTCATTTAACCAAAGAAAAGGTTGAATATAACTATCAAAGATTTTATAATAGAGCATTAGTCGATAAACGATTTACACAGGATATAGTATACCCAATATTAGAATTTGCCAATGAAAAAGCCTGAAACACTTTGCCTTGCGCCTTGGGTACACACGTATCTAAGTCCTCAAACTGAAAGACGTATGTGTTGTGCGTCACGTGAACCTGCGCAGAATTTTCAACAGTACATAGATACATCTTCTGGTACTGGTCGTTACATACCTATCGCCTTGGATGAACATTGGAACTCAGATCATATGAAATCTGTACGTCGCCGTATGATGTCCGGAGAGACATTACCCGAGTGCGAAGTATGTAACGACCGGCTACTAAACACAGACGTTTACCGTAGTTATTTTGATAGACTATTTGGACATAAGTACTTAGACGCAATGGCGAGTACAGACAGTACAGGCTATACCACAATGAAGCCTGTAAGTTGGGATTATAGATTTAGTAATCTCTGCAACTTCAAATGTAGGATGTGTGGAGATATGTTGTCCAGTGCTTGGGAAACTGAGCAACGGCAAAACAATATGATCGACTGGAAGGATCCAAATACACATTGGATGAAACCTGAAGTCAAAGAGCAAATTACGAAGTTTCAAGACACCCAGGTGGAGCAAGAGTTTGCTACTGCTGTTGAGGAGCACCGCGTTGAAGAGGTGTATTGGGTGGGGGGTGAGCCGCTGATGTACGAACAGCATTGGAAGTATATGCGGCGCATCATAGAACTTGGAGATGGAAAAAATGTTTACGCTAGGTATAACACAAATCTTAGTCGTGTCAATTATCGCGGTATCAATCTGTATAGGGATATTTTATCTGGGCTACGAGACTGGCAAATCTGCGCAAGCATCGATGGCACGGGCAGAATTGGAGAGTATATTCGATCAGGTCTTGATTTTAATCACTGGCTTGAGAACTTCCGTGAAGGAATTACGTACAGCCGTAACCGGCGCCAAGTCCGTATGGACTTCACTCTTACTACACCAGGACTCTTTGAAGTACAAGCGATACAATCGCTCGCCAAAGAACTCGGCGTAGACATATTAGCCAAAGTAATTTTTAGTTTTAGCCCGGACATAGTAATGTCCCCCTTGGCACTACCCAAAGACGTATTACATCCTTGGATAGACGAATTATTAACTACATCAAGTGGGTCCATGAAGGACATACTTATCCAGCTAAAAACTAGACCCACATTTGCTGAACAATGGCCTGATACATATCGGCAAATGGCTCTAAAGGGCAAACTAAGAACTTTAGAGATTGAAAAAATTCGAAATGACAAGTATACTATGCGTGACATCTTGGCAGAACGTCCAGACGCACTAGCTTGGTGGGATTCAATTGGCAATTAAAGTAATATTACGTAACCCTTTACTTAGAAATGATTTTGTTGATTACACAATCATTTCTAACGACACTCTGCTGGCACAAGATTGGCAACAGGCCTTAAAAGGCATATTACAGTCGGGTAACCTATTAGAGAAAAACTTTTGTTTTATGGGTTTTCCCAAGACAGCACGTACTATAGAATATCTATGTGCCCAATTAAATCAAAATATCAGTGTCATTAATCGATTTTTTGACAACGAATATTTTATATGGGAAATATTTACTCCCGACAATGTAGTGGGCTTTGACTACGCTGAAAATGGCATTAACCACGACATGATGAATCGGCTACATAATCACTTTGAGAGACTACAAGGTACTGTCGGTGGACTAAGTGTTTATTATCGAAACGCCGATTATGAAACAAAGTATGCTATACGTCAACTAAACAATTTATGTCATGAGCTAGAAACACTTATCTTAAGTAGACGTAAACTAGCAACAGATCCTTATTGGGTACGTCCTAGCCAGATTACTACATTCCTACAAGCACAACGCTACGACTTAAAGCCCGAGCATAGACAAGGCTTTGTTGCCAATGGATATGATCGTGTGTTTGGCGGAGTATATATGCACTGGACACAGATAGGCAAGACACTATTTGAAGTTTATCGTGATGAGAATGCACCTGAGCTTACAGCAACAGTATGCGAAGCAATTACAGAATTACAATACTACTCGGGCGAGTTTGACATAGAATGGGGTAACAATGTTACCTTAGGTGGTGGACATTTCTGGCACGACAAAGAGCAAGCGGCGTTTAAGGAATGGTTAATAGACAACAACCGAGACCCTGCTGACCCTAATTTAAGTTTAGGGTATTTGCCATTAGGACAAGTAGATCTACTAGCCAGCTTTGGTACTACAAATTACAAACAAATTTGGGACGTACTAGCCAGTCACTTAGACGTACACAGTATTGAAATAGACGGAGTACGCAGGACATATGACTATTGTTGGACTGATCCTGATTACAAACAAATGCAGATAGATATGATGAAGCCAGGATATGATTACAGTAGCCGGGGGTGATAGTTTTGTATTTGGTAGCGAACTAGCAGACTGCCCAGATGGCCGTCCCGGTAGTCATAGCCGAAATACTTTTACAGCATTACTAGGTGGTAATAAGTATTTTTGTGCCGCTTACCCAGGATACTCAAATCATGATATTGTTGTTAGACTAAAAACTACACTAGAAAAAGTTCCAGGGCAACCATTTATTATTGTGTGTTGGACCTGGCCTAGTAGAGATACCGTTTATACCAGCCCTAGAGTTATTAGAGAATTTCAACACTATTGTGAATATCATAATTTTCCTTATATGTTTACCTGTGCTGATAATTGTCTAATTCCATTATTGGATAGCATTAATGATAATTGGTTTTTATTTCCGGCTGGTACACTAGCACACGAAACAACAAGTCCGAGAGGATTTTACCAGTGGGCTGTTGAGAATAAGTATACAGTAGGTCCAGACAATCACCCCTTAGAACAAGCACACATAGACGCCGCAAATTTAATGCAGGAGAAATTCAATGAATTGGTTAAAAAACATATACAATAGAATTAAGCTAGAAATCAAATATCGTAAAAAATTAAAAGAGCTACGTAAACGCGACCCATTTATCTATAAATGAAAGTACTAACAGTAGGTTGTAGCTTTACCGCCGGAGAGGAATTACCAGATCCTGCTACACAGGCCTGGCCTGCTTTGTTGGCTGTCACTAACAATTGGTCCGTTACTAATTTGGGCAAAGGCGGAGGTAGTAACGACCGTAATATTCGAATTGTTTTTGAAGAGGTTAATCGGTACGATTTAATTGTAGTAGCCTGGACACAACCTGACAGGTTTGAAGTTCCTTACGATAATGACCTATTAGACATTAATGTTAATACAGCACGTAAAAGAAATATTAAATGGGTAGACGAGTATTACAGTTTACACTACGATAGACTTTATAGTTATAAAAAATGGTTTAGACAAATCATTATGCTACAAAGTTACCTTAAACAATTAGAAAAACCTTACATATTTTGTAGTACGTTTGGTATGTGGAGTGACCTAAGACAAGAGCTGTATGATGAATACTCAGCTAAACTAGTTGACTTAATTATGCAGGTAGATCCACGATATTATGTAGAGTGGCCTAGGTGGGGAATGATAGACTGGCAAGGTGATTGCCCTAAAGGTCCCGGAGGACATCCATTGGAATTAGGACACAAAAGAATAGCAGAAAAGATCAATGAACATATTAGGAATCTCGGCTGGCTTTCATGATGCCGCCGCCGCAGTAATCAACAACGGTGAGATAGTATATGCTGGACACGCAGAGCGTTACAGCAAGATTAAGAATGACCCCAATTTACACGAAGATATGCTTTGGGAGTTTAGTCGCGGTAGACATATTGATCATATTGCTTATTATGAAACTCCTTGGAAGAAACAGTTACGTCAACTGTATAGTGGGCAAGGCATTGAGTGGAATAAACTAACAACTCGTCAGGTACTCAAGCAACAGCTGGGCGGCTTTTTTGATAATGTTCCTGTTACAACACACAATCATCATCTAAGTCACGCGGCAGCTGGATTTCAAACTAGCCCATTTGATCGGGCCACAGTAGTAGTTATTGATGCTATTGGGGAGTGGGACACGATTAGTATATGGGGTGCTCACTATGTCAATGGGCAGGCCAAGTATCACAGACTATGGCGTCAACGATATCCACATAGCATAGGTTTGTTCTATACAGCAATGACACAAGAAATTGGTCTAAAGCCAATGGAAGATGAGTATATTACTATGGGTATGGCTGCCTACGGAAGTAAACACGCCAGTGTACTAATGAAAATGCAGTTGATTGATGACGAGTGGAACTGTACATTTAAAGAAAACCTACACGCTGGCCTTAACTGGGATTATGCCCAACATTACGATATTATGGATATTGCCAGTTCTGCTCAGGCTTTTTGTGAAAATTTGATATATAATGTTATGCGCCGCGCAAAAGACTTTGGGTGGAGCCGTAATTTGGTTTACATGGGAGGGGTAGCCCTAAACTGCCTCGCTAATAGAAATCTCGGTGATTACTTTGAAAAAATATGGATTATGCCTAACCCCGGTGATGCTGGTAGTAGCCTTGGCGCGGCCGCTTTGGTATACGGAGGCCGAATACAGTTTGACAATGCATATCTCGGATACTGTATTCCCGGTCCATATCCAGTTAACGCCGCGCTCGATGGACTCATACGAGACAAGATCGTGGGGGTGGCCTCCGGAAGAGCAGAATTTGGACCAAGAGCCCTCGGAAACAGAAGTTTACTCGCCGACCCGCGTGGACCGGATATAAAAGATCGCGTAAATGCAATCAAACGTCGTCAAGAATTTAGACCGTTTGCGCCAGTTATTTTGGAAGAGCACGTTAACGATTATTTCAATTTGCCTCGTGGGTTTATCGACAGCAGTTATATGCAAGTGGTGGGGCATTGTCGTTATCCTGATTTATTTCCTGCTATTGTTCACCATGATGGTACTAGCCGTATACAAACAGTACCAGCTAATAGTTCAGGAATTAGAGAACTCTTAGAAAAATGGTACGTAGTAACAGGCTGTCCTATGTTACTAAACACAAGTCTCAACATTAAAGGCGAACCCATGGTCAATGACCGTGAGGATGCAGATCGCTTTGAAAAACTCTATAACGTAAAGGTATATTCATGACACAACGTATTTTAATTATGGGCCTTCCTGGCTCTGGCAAAACAACACTAGCAACAGAACTAAAAAAGCTATTAGAAGAATGTGGCAAAACCGTAACATGGTTTAATGCTGATGAAGTACGCAAACAATTTGATGATTGGGATTTTAGCGAAGCAGGTCGTATTCGTCAAAGTAAGCGTATGTACGATTTGTCTGCTACTTGTAATACCGACTATGCATTATGCGACTTTGTTGCACCTTTAGTTGAAATGCGTAATAATTTCAAAGCAGACTGGACAGTCTGGATGGACACTATCCGGGAAGGTCGATATGCTGACACAAACCGAATGTTTGTTGAGCCAGAAATTTATGATTTCCGTATTAATGAACAGAATGCCACTAAGTGGGCAGACTTTGTTGCCGACCATATTGTTGATAATCGTAGACGTCCTGTGTTTGATTGGCGTAAAGAAACTGTACAGATGTTAGGTCGTTGGCAACCTTGGCACGATGGACATCGTTGGTTGTTTGAACGCCTGTTGGCACGTACAGGACAAGTTATTATACAGATACGCGATGTACAGGGTTGGCAAGGTAGCAATCCTTTTGAAGTCGAAAAGGTCAAGAGCTTTATCAAGCGTGACCTAGATCCACTATATCAAGGACAATACGAAATACAGGTAGTACCTAACATTGTACATATTGGATGGGGTCGCGGTGTAGGATATACACACGCAGAAGAAGTACCAGATGAGGAAACAGGTTCTATTAGTGCCACTAACATTCGCAAGGAACTTGGCTTAAAATGAGAACGTTGTGGAAAACGTTGACCTGGCGCTTAGTTGGGTCAACTAGCACGTTCTTAATTAGTTACTTAATCACAGGTGCTATCGTAGTATCTGGTAGTATAGCCATATTACAAATGATCGTAAATACTATATTGTACTACATACACGAACTAGCATGGAATCGCCTGCCCTAGTCGTACATTAGGACGATAGGGAGGTTTAAATTGATACAAATTCGACATTTCTTTAAGACGCTCAGTGAGCACCCGCCATTCATCTCTTACAAGGCTGCCGTCTGCGAAGCGTTGATAATTATGTTCCAAGATTGGCCTCATACTCATTAACATCTCTTTTTGTTGAACAGCCGTTAAGTTAGAAATATCTTTTAGTATTTTAGTAACAGCCTGTAGACGTAGTATAGGATCTTCTATAGCGTCGTAACTTTCATCCCAGTAATCGCCAAAGGTTTTGAATCCATAACTGCGTAAGTATTCTAAGTTATGAGCACAACCTAACAACAAGAATGGCATACGTAGTACAATAGGTTTAAATATCTTTTCAGTTAGGTGTGTTTTAGTTTCAAAGTAACAGGTTTCTGTTACAAGAAATACAAAACTTTCCATTAGCTCTGGCATTGGACTTAATAACATACTTTGATTTGGTATGTGTTGATCAGCAAAGTCTATACGTAATTCTGGTAAGGTGTTTATATTAGCAATAGCTTCGTTGACTAAAGCTGTATCTAAATTACTAGACAACAGGTTATCAGCAAAGTTTCCACCATCTGGGCAGTCTTTACTGTAGCTAACGTAGCCACATTCTAATAAATTGTTTTTGTATAACTCGTTTATCAATAAACTACGATATACTCGTTTGTTGCTGGTCAAACGATTAAATGTAATGTAAGATTTTTTAAGTTGACGTTGCTCTGGTAGCACTAGTCCTGGCAAGTATTCGTGCCCGCGAAACCAATCGGCTGCCGCAAAGATATGAAAGAAATAATCAACAGATGCCATTGGATATTTTTCTAATAGTTGATCTTTATCTGTACCGGACTGTTCAGTTGATACTAGTACATAAGGTGCACAACTACGATTGAGTATTTCGTTGAATACCGGTTGGTTGTATCCAAAGTCTAAGGGCTCTTGATCGTAAAATATAAACAATGGACCTCTGCGTTCAGGATAGTTGTCAGTGGCTAAAATGAATTCTAGATTTTCTGGTTGAGTTGACCCAAAAGGGTGTAGGTAAACTACCCTAGGATCTGTTATAATAGTCCGTAAGTACTGATATATATTTTCGTAATGATTGGCAATATTATACATGGTTGATGTTTTTTACTTTGGCCCAAAACCAAATTTATTTGAATTTGAACTTCCTGCTGAAAGTCTAGCGGATGCCGCACGTCAATCACGTACTAGTCGCTACTGGTATATTTATGGGGGCAATGACTACACAGACTTCGACTTTGACTATGTACCACCACCTTGGGAAAGTCAATACACACACGTATGGGCCAGTCAACATCAGCGCAATGGTGAAGTATATCTAGCACCTAAGAACAATCCTGCGGCAGACTTTCATTATCTTGATGAATTTGTTATACGTAAGAACACAGCCGACATACACTTTATCGATCACGGTAATGGTAGCATAGCACGTCACCAATTTGATTGGATTCGAGCACACTGGGACGGAGCAACCAAAACACGCTTTGTGGACAACTACTTGGATACCTTTAAACGTATTATAAATGTAGCCAAGACTGAATACGTATGGATCATTAACTCTGTTTGTAATTACACACAGTTTGATTTTACCTGGCATCCAGATGAATTTCAACGTGAAATGATTCATTGCTTTCCAAGTGGCACACAAGAACGCGGTGACACATTCTATATACACGTAGAATCATTCCGCAAACAAATGATTGAACTAGAATTGTTAGATTGGTTTAACGTGATCCATTATTGCGATGACCAGATGGTAGAACGTTTTGATAATCCTAGACACTTTTACGAGTCTGATAATTTAGTAGAAGAAATACGCAACTATAAATTTGAAACTCCATACGTATTCTTTACCAACCAAAAAGACATTAACCTTGCTCCTACTCCGTGCCTGTGGACTGAAAAAGACCGTGTTATAGAACGTTGTAGTCGCAGTGGAGCTACGGCATTGATACCACGCGATATAAAGAGGCACCTTACGACACAGATCTACGACTATCCTTACATTGAAACGTCTAGTTATCAGGTAAATGAATACCACAAGGAGAAGATGTTTCCTGGACTAGATATAGTTTATATCAGTAACGGTGAACCTGACGAAGAACGTTGGTATGAGCATTTATGTTATCAAAGTAATACCAAAGCAAAATGGGTACGTGGCATAAATGGGCGCACAGCCGCTTATCAAGAAGCCGCACGTCAGAGTTATACTCACTGGTTCTTTGCTGTATTTGCCAAACTAGAAGTACTGGGTAACCAATTCCCTTGGTTTGACTGGCAACCAGATTATTTTCAAGAACCCAAACACTATATCTTTAATAGCCGTAATCCTGTAAATGGATTGGAGTATGGACATCAAGGTATTATTGCTTATAATAAAAAACTAGTGTTAGAAAACAATACGCCTGGTATTGATTTTACTCTGACACAGCCACACGAGTCAGTGCCTATACTAAGTGGCATAGCACACTTCAATCAAACGCCTTGGATGACCTGGCGTACTGCTTTCCGCGAAGTAGTTAAGCTAAAACACTTTATGGATGTTAATCCTACACTAGAAACCAGTCATAGATTAGCAACTTGGTGCGAAGTTGCTGAAGGTGAGTACGCAGAATATTGTTTGGCCGGAGCCCGTGATGCTGTACTGTACTACAATCAGGTTGGGGGAGATTACGATAAACTCAAACTGAGCTTTGAGTGGGCGTGGCTTAAACAGCAATTTGATGATAAATATTACAATGAAATCCAGTGAATTTATTAGATCTAATCGTGTAGCAGATTTAACTCCTGCTCACTGGGCCGCGGATGCGGTAGGCGATATTGGTAAAGCTGGTGCTCGCGGAATAGCGGCAGGCGCTCGCGGTGTAGCTGGTGTAGCCGGAGATGTTGTAAAAGGATTAAGAAATCTACCTGCCGGCGGCAATTTTTATTAACGCAGGTAATCAATAATAGCTTCTGCTACCTGCTCTACTTCGCTGTCTAACAATTCTGGATATATAGGCAAACTCAAACACTCTCTGCTAAATGCTGTTGATTCTCTAAACAGTTCTTTAGCATAGTCAATATAGTCGTAGCCCACTGGTAATTCAAATAAAGGTTTATCGTAGTGAAACTTTGTTTCAATGCCAGCCATTGCTAAACGTGCTTTAAGTCCGTGCCGCTCACCTAAACGAATAACAAACTTTGACCAAGCACTATCAACTAACGGTCCGGGACCAACAATATCTACATACCCATCTAGTTGTTCTATATAGTAGTCAGCAATAGCAGTTCTACGCCGTTGCCACTCATCAAAATAATTTAATTTAACCATCATTGCGGCACAGTCAGCTTCTGACATTTTACTATTAGTACCAAATCCTTGGTGTCCTAACAGTTTACCATTGTCACGTAGATCCATTAGATCTTCGTAGATGCTATAACTGTCAGTTAAGATCATACCACCTGAACCGTAGTTGTTTAGATTTTTAGTAGGATCAAAACTTAATACACTAACATCGCCTAGGCTACCCGAAGGGTGTCCGTTAAATTTAGCACCAAAACTTTGTGCGGCATCTTCGATAACAAATATATTATCATTGAAAAAATCTGTTTGTACACGCATACGATCGTAGTCAACGCAATGGCCAAATAGATTAGCATACATAATACAACCAACCCCGGCTCCAGCTAGAGCCATATCCATACTTTCTAAATCAATCAAGGCATTGTGATCTGTGTCGCAGAATACCGGAATATGTTCGGCATATAGTACCGAATTGATTGTGGCGGCAAAACTCAATGTGGGAATTAAGATTTTTGATGTTGCTGGTACACAGGCCTGCTGAGCAAATATTAGACCTTGAGTACAGCTATTAACAGCTACGGCAAATTTTCTATTACAACGATCGGCTATTGCCTGTTCAAAGGCCCGGGTATGGGTTCCGTCTAAGACCTGACCTGTAAGGTATACTTCGTCTATGGCATCCATGATTTCATCACGGAGCTCTTTGTATTGACGATCTACACCGAAGAAGGGGATTTTAGTTTCTTTTGCCAATATGGACTCTCTTGGAACCAACGATAATAACGCTCAAAGCCTTCAGCTACATCAACCTCGGGATCAAAGTCAAACGCTTTACGTGCGCGATCAATTGACAATGCTCCACGTGAAGGGAAATCTGCGTCTTTGTTTCTAACTTCTACTGTACCTTGTCCGGCAATTTTAATAGCAAGACTGGCAGCCTGTAGTAAACTCATACTATGGCTCTTGGTAATGTTATATGTACCATTAACAGCCCGATCACTTAAGGTAGCCTGTACAATACCACGTGCGGCATCTTCTACATAGGTAAAGTCTAGTGTTTCATTGGCGCCATTTACCTTGAGAGTTTCTCCGCGCATAGCTGAGAGCATAAACTTAGAGACGACTCGGTCTTCAACGTCGTATTCACCATATACAGCACTGGGACGGATAATAACGTGATCAAAACAACCACGGCGAGTATAGTCTTTAACAAGGTTTTCTCCCATCAATTTCATAATACCGTATTGCCCCTGTGGGACACATATAGCATCTTCGCTAACATCGTTTTCAAAATCACCGTAGACCATTGAACTTGAAATATAAACAAACTTAGGAATATGATGACGTTTGGTTAGTTCTAATAAGTGTACTAGTCCAGTACCCATAACTTCAGCACCCCATACAGGATTGGCACTTACTACTTTTTGTCTCGGGAAACTTGCTAGATGTATAACAGCATCTACGCCAAAAGCAAAGTTAGTAAAAAAATTTTTTACTCGATCGTGCTCTCTTAGATCAATGTGGTGTGTGCTTGCTCGAATACGATCTCTACGAGCACGTGATAGATACAGTAACTCGTCTGCTGGAACAAATCCGTAATCGGTTACGCTGTCTAATATAAAACATTCGTGTCCTAGTTCTTCTAACTGACGTACTACGTTGTGACCAATAAAGCCGGCCCCGCCTGTGACTAGAAACTTCATACTGCCATTTCTGCTTGAATTGCTCCGTGGCTTGTGTAACCCTCTAAACTAATATCCGCCATGGTAAACTTAGTAATGTCTCGAACATCAGGATTTAAACGTAATTGTGGACCAGGTAATGGTTCACGTTGTAGTTGTTCTTTTACTTGTTCTACGTGATTTAGGTATATGTGTGCGTCACCAAGAACATGAACAAACTCCCCAACCGCCAAATCGCACACTTGAGCTATAAGATGTGTTAACAAACTATAACTAGCGATATTAAAGGGTACACCTAAAAACATATCACAACTGCGTTGATACATTTGACAACTTAGTCGGCCGTCTTTACTAACATAAAATTGAGCAAGAATGTGGCACGGTGGCAGGGCCATGGCAGATAACTCACCAGGATTCCACGCGGATAGTATGTGTCGTCGTCCGTACGGATCATTCTTAATACCGTTGATCAGACCGTGTATTTGATCAACAGCACCTTCCTCAACACTAGTAGTTGATGTAAACCAACTGCCAGTATCACTCTTAAAACTTTCACCAGAGTGTTTAATATAAGTTTTCCACTTACGCCATTGTACACCATATACGCGGCCTAGGTCTCCCTCAAATTTAGCCTTAGGCTTCCAATATGGAGCCTGGGCATTTGGTGTCCAAATAGTTACGGTACCATCACTGGTACCGTGTGTGATTTCAGCCAAACGACGTTCATCACCTGAGCCTTCCAGCATCCATAGTAGTTCACCTACACAGGCACGCCAGGCTAATTTTTTTGTAGTTACAGCTGGAAATGCGTCGGCTAGATTGTAGCGTTGTTGCATACCAAATAGGCCAATAGTGCCTACACCGGTACGGTCATCGCGTACTTCGCCTTGCTCAAGTACTTGCTTTAATGCGTTTAAATATTGAATCATAGACCGTAAATGTTGATTGATGATCTAGACTTACTGATGCTCTCACAGGAGTAAATCCAGTTAAAAATTCTTTTAAATATACTCTAGTATCTACTTTATACGAACCTTTGATGTGTGTCAAATAAATCCTATCCAATAATGGACGAGCCGCTTCTAATAGTTTAACACCACCGATTACAAATATGGTTTTATCTGGATGGTCCGCTTCGACCTTTAATAGTCCTTGTTCTAAGTCACCGCTAATAGGCATAGCATAAGTTACTGGTCTATGAGTAGTAACGTATACTGTACGGTTGGGTAATGGCTTAGGCATTTTAGGATCATCCCAGGTCCGGCGTCCACATACTACAACGTGGCCGGTAGTGATCTTTTGGAAGTTAGCTAAATCTTCAGCATTGTGGGGCCAAGGCAATGAGCCATTAAGCCCCATACCGCCGTTGAAGTCAACGGCAAATATGGCATTAATCATAAGTCTTTAAGTAGATTGTCTGTGAATGGTTGTACAACTTTAGCTACGCTGTCTACACTAATATGAAAATCAACATCAGTTATTACATCATCTAATGCTTTGAGTTTTTCATTAATTAGTTTTTCTACATATCCAGGATCGGCACCTTCGTCGATCATTTCTTTGATATTGACATCGACACTGGTTCCGTCTTTGAGATTAACAGTAATATAAAGTAGTACGCCAATAGGAACTTGCTCTTTGTGTACTTCCTTGAGCAACTTTTCCCATTGGTCTTTACGGTTTAAATTAAGCCGCTTGCTTTTTACGAGTCGCGGTTTTTTTGGCGGGTTTTGTTGTGGCATCTTTATTGGCAAATTGGTTAGCTTCTTGTTCTAATCTTTTAGCTTCAGCTAAAAGTTGTTCGGCCTGTTTCTTCATTTGTGTAGCCTGGCTTAATCTTTGCTCAGCTATATCGCTGTCACTCAACACACCTTTTAAGTATGCGGCTGCAGAATCGGTAGCATCAACATCAATATTTGTGCGACTAACACTTGTATTGTTTGGTGGCATACCAACTTCACGACCTTCAGGAATACGTTTCTTCTTGCCTGTAAAACCAACGTCTCTGTCAATGTCGGCTAGACGTTTAATAGCGGCTTCGCCTTGTTCCATTTCGTCTAGGATACTGTTTAATTCATCTAAACGCACACTTGATTTCATAGTCGGTGTAACTAAGACCTGGCTAGTAGGAACCTTCTTAATCATACCTTCTTTGTGTAATACTTCTAACGCATTACGACCATCAGCCATAACAGTACGGAATAATACATCACTGAACTCCGTAGCATTTTGGCCAATTGGGCTTTCCAAGGCCTTCATAACTTCGTCATGAATCATGCGTGGAAGTGTGTCGCTATAGACTACCAAAGCCATATGATCTTCATTTGGAACTTTGCGCCATAGTACGACGATTTTTTTGTTGTTGTGTTTACCGACGTGTTTAATCATTTTGATTTTCCTTATTATGCCGCTGGCAATTCCATACCGCTATCTGCGGCAGGTTGTTCAGCTGGCTGTTCACCGGCAGGTTGTTCAGCTGGTGGGGTTAAGGCACCACTGGCCTGTAGGAAAGCAACTAAGCGTTCGTACAGTCCACCTACTTGTGTGAATTCTTCTGGTTTGAAAGCACCGCGTGTACTACAAATTTGTATTAGCTGTGCTGTTAATAGCAGGTCTGCTATTTTAAGTTGAACCGGCTCTTGTGCTGGTTGTTGTTCTACTGTATCTGACATAGTATCTCCGTAATAAACTATGCATATATTTAAGGTCTACGGAGGTACCGGAAAAATTTTTTAGAAGTCGAAATGGTTCTTATTAATTTGGTCCAAAATTAAAGCAAACATACTAGCTTCGCCGGGTATTTCAAAGGCCGCACACTTGATCAATTGTACGTTATTTTCATCGTCTTTATAGTAGCGATCGCCATACCAAAATCGTCCTTCTAGGTTGGCCCAGATCCAATCTGAGATTGTCTTTTCATTGGCTTTAATATCAAAGTCCACCTGTGTAAAATGAGGTGGACAATGTTCAAGATAACGTAATCCAAAAACAGCCAATGGATTAGCTTCGCCGTATTTAAGCACTGGCTTTGGCCTTACGTTTAGCTACAATAGACTTAGCAGTTTCTTCTGTAATACTGCCTTCAACAATAGTGTATTTGGTGTCTTTCTGATTGATTTCAGGCAATACCAGGCGGTCTTTTAACAGTTCTTCAGCGTCGCTGACAAAGACCTTAGTTACATCATATTGCTTGGTATACTGTGCGATTTCTACACTACGACTAAGATCATCCAAACAATTTTCTAGTTTAAGAATACGTAGTTGTAGCTCTAGTGCGAGCTCACGTGCGACTTTGGGTTTTAGTTTGGTTGGGTCTTGAAATTTCATTATTTGATTCCTAAAGTTGAGGGATTGTGATCTAATCTGTTACCATGCTCATCTGAGTAAAAGGTAGCATCCTTATCTGTTATTGTAACACATAAGTCATTATGAAGCAAGTCATAATCGGTGAACTCAAAGGTGTCTGTATATACCCTGAATCGATATTGACCATCGGCACACCAAATTAGTATACCCTCAACTCCATCTGCTGATAGTTTCATTTTTTCAAAGTCTCCCACACAAGAGTTGGATCGTTTTTAGGTACAGCGGCCACACATTCAATATAACCTTTTTCTAATGCCTGTTGAATAGCAGTGGCTAAATTTCTTGGACAACCGGGCGTAATCAAAATGCCCGCACGGTTAGCTATAGTGAAGTCACCTTGTAGTTGAAAACTTGGATCACCTTTACGCAAAGTGACCCAAGGCGTTTCGCTTACAGAGAATATCATTCTTCAACTCCAAAATGTTGTTTAAACAGGTCGAGCCGGATACTGTTATCTTTATACACACGAGATACTTCGACACCGTTCTCTACTACAGTGGTCATATTATCCCAGATGATGGTAGCACGATAGTTTAACTCTGGCTCGTTCATTCCTCAACTCCGAAAACTGAAATTTTCTTAACCATATCACCTAACCGTAGTTCCACAGATAAACGACGCTCGTTTCCGTTAAACATTCCGTCGCTAACTACAGCCGTATTAGCAATTTCATTAAACAATAACTCGGCGAACTTCTCTAATTGTTCTTCTGGAGTATAGTTGTCTATCATTTCTCTGCCACTATCATCCCAAAGTGTAAATCCTATATCAGCATCAAGGGCAAGTTGTCGAATCCGCTTGTTCATATCAATATCCTTCGTATTGTTCCAGTGTTCTTATTAGATCAGGTAATGCTCGCTTGTCTATGGTCAGGTAATATGGACCAATATCATCGTAGGCGTGTAATTGGA